>ERZ507072.1-NODE-1-length-256401-cov-31.120458_pt1 | contig 256401 bp, 225 predicted proteins | sample MGYA00512864_ERZ507072 | MGnify/ENA metagenome assembly ERZ507072 | reverse complement strand
TCAACTCGGTCTACGTCTTTGATGACCGGGTCGTACTCAATTTCAACTTCACGGACGATGCCAAAATGGTCACTCGTGAAGAGGTTTTAGGTTCGAGTGCTGTGGAGAATGCTCCACCACAAAAATCCTTAGACTTTCGTCTGAGGATTTTTTGTTTGGTGGCGGTACAGGACTCGAACAGGGCGGCTCTGACGACGCCAGTCGGCAGAGTAAGCAATCAGCCCAGTGGGCTGTTGCTTAGCCCGCGGTTCCCAACGGCTAGGAATGTCTACCGGGATGACTGCCGTTTTGTGGTGGGCGGTACAGGACGAGAACCGGAACGAGCAAAGGCAGGGTATCACTATGGTAGTGGTATCCTGCCTTTTGCTATTCTTAATAGAGTATGGTATACTCGGCTCAGTTCAACAAATCTGCATTTGGAGGATTGAATCATGTGGAATGAATTAGGCATAAGCGGAGGAACCGCAATTATTATTTTGATTGCGCTGTATTTCGTTATCAAATGGGCAGTTAAAAATGGCATCAAAGAAGCATATAGTGCTATCACCGGAAAGAAAACCGATGAAGATATCCAAAACGAAAAAGAGCTGAAAGAACTTGGATTGGATTCGGAAGATCAATAACTTCGCGTTTGCGCAGCGATGAAAGAGGCTGTTGCAAAATAGCTCTCTGAAAAATCATGTACAAAACCCGGAATCTTTTCGGGGCCAAAATGGCTCAAAAAGGGTTCCGGGTTTCTGATTTTGCGTTATTCCTTTGTGCAAGCTGCTATCGCATTTTTATTTTGCAACAGCCCCTCTTTTTTATTTCCGGAGATTTTATTTTCGGGTATAGGCTTCCATGCCGTGCTCGGCGGGGTCGTAATATTCCATCAGGGTGATGTAGTTTTCCGGGTAGTGGCAGAATGCCGCACGCAGAACGCTGTCTGCCGGGCTGTTCACGCTCATCAGGCTGAGGATGTAGTACACCAGCATCCGCAGCACATCGCTCTCCACCTCGTGGCACAGACCCACCGCCAGCACCGGCACCACCACCTGCTGCGCCCGCAGTGGCACGATGGCCCCCACCTGCTCCAGAATGGGTCGGCTCATGGCCGAAGCCGTCATCACGCAGCGCAGCACCTTTGTCCACGACATTTTGCGGATGTTCTCCATGCTGCGCAGCCGTTCCATCACAGCTTCATCGTCCAGGATCACGCCCTCGGCTGCCTCTTTCTCCGAGAGGGTAAAGGCACACTGCAGCATATCCATAAAGGCAGCTTCATATTTTTCGTGGTAATTTGCGGCGCTTTTGCAGAACGCCAGAGCCGCCACGATCACCGAATCCACATCTTCCTTTGTGGCCAGCTGGTCGAACCGCAGCGGCACGCCGCCCATCCGGCTCTCGATGATGCTCAGATCATCCAGCTCGTTCTGGTACGCCGTGGAGGGCAGAAAGCGGTCGTTTCCGTTGCGGTGGTAGCCCCACTCTTCCGGCATCACGCGGGCCACGATGTCGCCACTGGAAATGATGTTGAAGATATTGCTTACATCCCAATCCGTTTTCAGTCCGCCGTCTGCAGTGTGGTCGTTGTCGTAGTCCGCCTGCAGATCCGGGCGGTCCGCTGCCGTCAGTGCCGCCGGTGCGGCAAAGGTGTAAACAAAGGTATTTTCCTGCGCGATCCGCGGCAGCTGCTGCCGGATGCGCGCCGCCGTCAGGTTTGCCACAGCCGCGCCGCGGCTGTAGCCGCCCAGCCAGAGCTTGATGGTGCCCAGCGTTCCCGCTGCCGCCTCGGCTTTTTTCAGGTAGTCCTGCAGATCCTCAAAAAAATGCTCTGCTGCTGTCACAAAGCCATAGTGCCCACCGCCTTCGCCCACATGCAGGTTGCTGGCCCACTCGGCACCATAGCCGACACCGCGCAGCATGGCTGCAATAATGGTGGTGCGCTGGCCATCCTGTACCAGTGTTTTCTGCGCAAAAGCACAGCCCGCGGTATCCACCGGGGTGTTCAGGCTGCACTGGTAGCCCGCATAGACCGCATTGGCAAAGCCAAGCTTCTGGTAGGCATCCGCAATGCTGTCCTCACGGCCCGCTTCACCCTCCACCCAGTAAAGCGCATCGCTCTGGTAGGTGTTGCCGCTTGCCGCCACAAGGCCCAGCGTTGCCAGTGCCAGCTTGTGGCTGTACTGCAGCGCCGTGTTCTCAAAAAAGGCATCTGTATAATAAAAATCGTGGGAGAGATCTGTTTCGCTGTGGTCGCTGCGGAAAGCAAAGGAGTAGTAATCCTCCGGCACCGCGCTGCCCACCACAGCCTGTGCGGCCTGCGGCAGCAAAGCCTCTGCCGCCGCATGCGGGGCCAGCACGCCTGCCACGGCAGCTGCTGCCGCCTTGCAAAAGGCACGTCGTTTTATGGTCTTCATCTTCCTGCTCCAATCAAGGCTTCTGCATAAAACCAGCCTGTTTTTCTAAGTATAGCGGATTTTGCACGCTGATACAATCGCTCTTTCTTAATAAAAAAACAGTCCATGCTCCACACACAGACTGTTTTATGGTATAGTATAAAGGTGTCCGGCTCATCTCAGCTCGATCTGCCTGCAGTAGTCCACGATGTGGTGGAACATCTGTTCCACTGCCGGGGCCATTGCGGCGGGGCGCTGCACAGCCAGGCCCACCACACGGTCTTCCTCTGGCTCGATGGGATAGATCTTGATCGCGGCCTTGCAGTCGCGCAGCAGCATCTGCGGCATGATGGAAATGCCCAGACCTGCTTCCACCATGGCGATGTTGGACTGGTCGTCAATGACATGGCAGCGGCGCTCGGTGCTGATCTTATATTTTTTCAGGAACTGGCGCATCTCAGCATCGGTGGCATCGCACTGCACAACGAAGCTTTGGCCGTTCATCAGGGCGGGAGTCATCACGCCGTTTTCCGGTTCGGGCCAGTCCTGCGGCACGATGCACAGCAGCGGCTCGCGGAACAGCTCGGTGAGGTTGAACTCTTCACGGCAGGTGGAGGAAAGGAACGCGATATCCACCTGACCGGTTCGCAGCCATTCCTTCACATCGTCGTAGGTGCCCTGATACACCTCGATCTCGATCTGCGGGTAGTGGGTCATAAAGCTTTTGAGCAGGCCCGGCAGCAGCGAAGCACACACCGAGTTGAATACGCCCAGCTTCACCTTGCCCTTTTCCAGGCCGTTCAGGCGGGCGATGCTCTGCTTGAGGGCCTCGTCGCTGTTGAGCACATCGCGAATAGAGGGGTACAGGGATGCGCCGTAGCTGGTCATGGATACGCCGTTCTTGCCGCGGTTGAACAGAGCAAAGCCCAGCTCCTCCTCCATTACGGCAATGGCGTGACTGATGGCCGATGGGGTCAGGTGCAGCTGCTGTGCCGCCTTGTTGAAGCTGCCCTGCCGGGCCACGGCATCAAAAATCTCGTAGGAAAAAAGCGTCATGCCCAAAGCCTCCTTCCGTTTTTACTGGTTCGGAGACGCCCGATTCTCTGTGAATCTTTTTCATCTTTCATTTGAGATAGTTCAATTATCTTCTTGATTGTACTATCCCGCGCCTTTTCTGTCAAGCATTTTTGCCCGATTTATGCGCCTTTCCGGCGTATTTGGTCAAAGATGACGCAGGAGCCTGCCAGCCTGCGCCGTATCATAAAAAAAGCACAAAAAGTAGATTTTTTATCAAGTGAGGGATTCCTTATGACCGAGACTGCCAAAACCCCTGTCCGCTGTGGACTCAGCGGCACAGCGCTCAAATACATCGCCTGCATCACCATGCTCATTGACCACATCGGCGCTTCCTGCATCGAAGCCGGTATCCTGCTGCCGGCCCTCGCCGCCGGTGCTGCCAGCTGCGGCGGCATCCCGGTCAGCACCCTGCTGGCGGCAGACCGTGTGCTGCGGTATATCGGGCGGCTGGCCTTTCCCATCTTCTGCTTTCTGGCCGTGGAGGGCTTTCTGCACACCCACGATGTAAAAAAATACGTCCGGCGGCTTCTGCTGTTCGGCCTTCTGAGCGAGGCGCCTTTTGACCTTGCCTTTTTCCGCACACCGTTCGCCCCGCAGCACCAGAACGTTTACTGGACGCTGGCGCTGGGCGTGCTGGCTATGGCAGGACTCAAGCGCTTTGAAAAGGAAAACGGCCTGCCCGGCTGGCAGGGGCTTGTGTGGGCGGGCGGCTGCGCCGCGCTGGCGCTGGCTGCCAACACCGACTACCACGCCATCGGCGTGCTCATCATCTGCACCCTGTACCTGACCCGCGCAGACCGCAAGCGGCAGTGCCTTGCAGGTGCGCTGCTGTTTTTGTTCGAGCTCACCGCGCCGCTGGCCTTTGTGCTGGTCTGGTTCTACAACGGGCAGCGCGGCGCGTGCAGTCCGCTGCAGAAAAAAGCCTTTTACTGGTTCTACCCGGTGCACCTGCTGGTGCTAGCAGGTATCACGAACCTTATGCTATAACAGCAGAAAGCCCGCCGTCCAAAGACAGCGGGCTTTTTACAGCTTCTCACATCGGGAACATCGCACCGGTCAGCAGCAGCATGGCAGGCACTGTGACCAGCATACACACGGTGGAGTGGGCCACCGCCTGACTGGCAAGGGTCGCTTCGGTGCCGGTCTGCTTGGCCAGCACAGCGGCAAGGCTGCCGGCCGGGCAGCATGCGATGATGGACAGGCCGGTGCGCAGCACATTGTCCAGCGGCAGCAGCCACAGCAGCAGCATGAACAGCAGCGGGAACAGGATGCCGCGCAGCAGGGTGACCCGGTACAGGAAACCGGTGTGCAGCAGCGCACAGATGTCGCTGTCTGCCAGCAGCACACCTACGATCATGAGCGCCAGCGGGGTGGTGCAGCCGCCCACCGCACTGCAGAACTGCTGCACCGGTGCGGGCAGCCGCCAGCCGGTGGCCAGCAGCACCAGCATAGCCACTGTGGCAATGTTGGTGGGGGTGATGAAGGTCTTGAGCCGGATCTTCTCGCCAGGGCGGAACAGGCACACCACATAGGTAAAGAACCATACATTATAAGAGGCCATGGCCATGCCTGCAAACACAGTGCCGCGCGCGGTGCCCAGCAGGGCGCTGCACAGCGGCAGGCCGATGAAGCCGCAGTTGGGCATAGCCGCCGTGCCCACCAGCACCGCATACTTGCCCGGCGTGTCGTGGTGCAGCCAGCTGCTCAACCGGCACAGGCCGGTGGTCACCACAAACAGTGCCAGCAGCAGCACGAACAGCACCCCTGCCTGCGTGAGCAGCTCCGGCTCACCGTCCACGGCTGCACCAGCCAGCATGGTACAGGGCAGCAGAAGCTTCATGATAAAATCCGACAAAAACTTGCTGTCACGATCCTTGATGATGCCGCTGCGTGCACCTACATAGCCCAGCAGCACTTCCAGAAAGATCACCGTGATCTGACCCGCCAAAACGCCAAACGCCATTGGTTCCTCCTTTTTTGTTCCGCAAGCCGCATTTTTTCTTTACAAAGGAAAAAGCCCATTGATTTCAACGAATCAACGAGCTTTTTCTTGGCGGAGTAGGAGGGATTTGAACCCTCGCGCCGTTGTTTAGACGACCTACGCCCTTAGCAGGGGCGCCTCTTCGACCTCTTGAGTACTACTCCAGAGCAAAGTGTGTTACACTTATTCAATAAAAAATGGCGGAGAGAGTGGGATTCGAACCCACGGTACGTTGCCGTACGGCAGTTTTCAAGACTGCTTCCTTAAACCACTCGGACATCTCTCCTTGTGGACATCCGCCTTACGCCGTGTCGAATGCCTATTTAATTTACCAGATTTGCACGCCGGTGTCAAGCCTTTGGGGCAATTTTTTTCTTTCAGCCCTTAAAAACAAAATTTACCACAACCTTTTTGGGTCTCGGCCTGTTTCAGGTCTTTACAAGTACACCTTTTTGTTGTATAATAAACACAAGAAAATTTCCTCGCGGTGTAAAGGAGAAATATACCATGTCGTTTTCAGAACTTTTGAAGCAGTGCCGCAAAAAGCAGGGCATCAGCCAGGCTGAGCTGGCTTCCAAACTGGGCGTGACACAGCAGGCTGTCGGCAAATGGGAAAGCGGCAAGTCCTCTCCCGATCCGTCTACCGTGGCCCGCATTGCCGAGCTTTTGAACACCACAGCAGATTATCTGCTGGGCCTGTACCGCCCGGTAAGCAATGTTTCCGCCCCGGAAGAGCGGTTCTTTGGCAGCTATTCTGAAAGCCTGATCCCGGTGATCGGCACGGTAAAGGCCGGTTACGGTGCCCTCGCCTTTGAGGAGGACTACGGTCAGGAGTATGCCCGTGTGAAGGACCCCTCCAACTATTTTTATCTGGTGGTGCGCGGCGACAGCATGGAGCCCCGCATTCAGGACGGCGACCTTGCCCTTGTGCACAAGCAGGACACACTGGAAAACGGCGACCTTGGCGTGCTGATCTACGGCGATGAGGGCGAGGGCACCCTGAAGCGCTATATCCAGCGCGGCAACTGCGTGGTGCTGCAGCCCTTCAACCCGGCCTACAGCGAAATGGTCATCAAGGGTGAGGACCTGAATCATCTGCACATCGCCGGCCGCGTGGTGGAGACCAAGGCGAAGTGGTAATAATTCCTTCCGTCTGCTCACGCTGTTCGCAGCCACCTCCCTCATGGAGGGAGGCCTTGGCAAAACCGGAAACTTTCCCGTACTGCCAAAGGCTCCTCCTCCGGGGGAGCTGGCACGGCGGCAGCCGTGACTGAAGGAGTTCGGCACAAATTGATGTAAAGCCATCTGCAATTTTGCGCATGGCTTTATTTTTTGACCCTTTTTCCCACTTTGGAGGTGTATTCTGCATGGAACAGACCCTGATGGACAAGCTTACCATTCTGGCCGACAGCGCCAAATATGATGTTGCCTGCACCTCCAGCGGCGCATCCCGCACCGCACGGGCAGGCATTCTTGGCAGCTGCTATGCACCGGGCTGCTGCCACGCCTTTACCGCCGATGGCCGCTGTGTAAGCCTTTTAAAGGTGCTCATGACCAACTGCTGTGCCTTCGACTGCAGCTATTGCGTCAACCGCAAGTCCAACGATATCCCCCGTGCCACCTTCACGCCCCGGGAGCTGGCTGAGCTGACTGTGGAGTTTTACCGCCGCAACTACATTGAAGGGTTGTTCCTTTCCAGCGCGGTGCTGGGCACGCCGGACTACACCACCGAACGGATGCTGGCCGCCCTGCGGCTGCTGCGGGGCGAATACCGCTTTGGGGGCTACATCCACGCCAAGGCCATCCCCGGCACAAGCCCGGAACTGTTGCAGCAGCTGGGATATCTGGCCGACCGCCTGAGCGTGAATGTGGAGCTGCCCAGTGAGCAGAGCCTGAACCTGCTGGCCCCGGACAAAGGGCGGCACTCCATTTTCCGGCCCATGAAGCAGATCGCAGTTTCCGGCGCGCAGAGCAAACAGGAGCTGACCGTCTACCGCCATGCGCCAAAGTTCGCACCCGCCGGGCAGAGCACCCAGATGATCGTAGGCGCTTCGCCGGAGACAGACTACCACATTTTAAAGCTCACTGAGGGCATGTACCGGAAGTACAGTCTGAAACGGGTGTTCTACTCCGCCTACATCCCGGTAGCCGAGGACACCCGCCTGCCTGCGCTGGACACCAAACCCCCGCTTTTGCGGGAGCACCGGCTGTATCAGGCTGACTGGCTGCTGCGGTTTTACCAGTTCAAGGCAGACGAAATTCTGGATGAAGCCAACCAGAGCTTCAACCCCTACCTCGACCCAAAATGCAACTGGGCCGTGCAGCACTACGGGCTTTTTCCGGTAGATGTGAACCGCGCGCCCTTTGAAATGTTGCTGCGTGTGCCGGGCATCGGCCCCAAAAGTGCCCGGCGCATCTGGCACGCGCGCAAGCTTTCCAGCCTTGGGTTGGACGAGTTGAAGCGCATGGGCGTGGTGCTCAAGCGGGCACAGTATTTCATCACCTGCAAGGGTTTTGCGGGTGCGCACCCGGGCCGTGGCACCGCCGGGCGGGAGCGCATCACGCAGGCGCTCATCGACCCCAACGTGTTCGGCGGCAGCTGCGAACAGCTCAGTCTGTTCACGCCGCCTGCGGTGGACGATCTGATCACGCAGGGCGTGGCACCGCGCGCAGCCATGCGCATGGTGCGGGAGGAGGCAGTGCAATGTCTGGCGAAGGCGCTGTAAATATTCAAGTTCAGAAAGCCCGCAGGCTCCACGATGCGGATGTGGTGTACCTCTACGACAGCAGCTTTGAAGGCTTTCTGTGCTGCGTGTTCGAGAGCTTTGCCCAGCACGAGATTCCCTTTGCGGTGTGGACACCCCAGCGGGAAACTTCCACCCTGTACCCGGTCAAGGACATCCCCACCGACCACGCCAAGGCTCAGCGGGTGTTTGCCAGCTTTGGCAGAAAGCTTGGCCCCGAGACAGAGTACCTCGTCAGCCGGGATTTTCTCTCCGGGCGGGAGGACAAAGAGCTGCTGCTCATCCGCTTTCTGCATCTGGCCTTCGCCCTCGGCCCCGGCACCGTGAAGCGCACCGGCCACCCGGACGTGGCCCCGCTGTATGAGATGAAGAAAAGCCTTGACTGGGAAGTGGACAAGTTTCAGGGCTTTGTGCGGTTTGAGGAGCACGACGGGATGCTGGGCGCCGTCATCCACCCCAAAAACTACATCCTGCCGCTGCTGCGGCCCCACTTTTGCGGACGGTTCCCGGAAGAGAACTTTATGATCTACGATGCGGTGCATCAGGCTGTGCTGCTGCAGGAGGACCACAAGGCCCGGCTGCTGGAGCTGGCTGCACCGCTGGAGCTGCCGCCGCCCAGCGAGCGGGAGCAGCAGTTTCAGGCATTGTGGAAGCAGTTCTACCAGACGCTGGAGATCAAGGCCCGCCACAACGAAAAATGCCGCATGACCCACTGCCCCAAGCGCTTTTGGGCCGATATGGTGGAGATGAAAGATGAATTTTAACAAAAACGTTGCATCTGCGCCGTTGCAACCCCCAAAACCTATGGTATACTATAAGAGATATCCGGCAGGCCTTCTGCCGAACACTCCCGCACTGCTGCGGGGCAACACAAAAGGAGTATTGTAGCGTTATGGTTCGCATTACTATGGAAGACGGCGGCATCATCGATATCGAGCTGAACGAAGAAGCCGCTCCTATCACCTGTGAGAATTTCAAGAAGCTGGTCAGTGAGGGCTTTTACAATGGCCTGACCTTCCACCGCGTGATCCCCGGCTTTATGATCCAGGGCGGCTGCCCGCTGGGCAACGGCACCGGCGGCCCCGGCTGGAACATCAAGGGCGAGTTTGCTGCAAACGGCGTGAACAATCCGCTCAAGCATACCCGCGGCGTGATCAGCATGGCACGCGCCATGAACCCCAACAGCGCCGGCAGCCAGTTCTTCATCATGCATCAGGATGCACCTCATCTGGACGGCCAGTACGCTGCCTTTGGCAAGGTGGTTGCAGGCATGGATGTTGTGGATAAGATCGCAGCTGTCCGCACCGACTGGAACGATAAGCCCACCACCCCGGTCAAGATGAAGACTGTGGAGCTCATTGAGGGCTGAATTTCAAACCTAAAAAAAAAATCCCGACACCTTGCGGTGCCGGGATTTTTTGTTTTTGTTGATGCTTGTTTTTAGCAGCCTTCCTTTTCGGCCAGCTTCCGGCCCATGAGCACGCCCATGACCGAAGCCATCATCAGGCCGCGGGTCCAGCCGGAGGAGTCGCCCAGACAGTGCAGGCCCTTGATGTTGGTGTCCAAGTTCTCGTCCATCTTCACCTTGTTGGAGTAGAACTTCAGCTCCGGGCTGTACAGCAGGGTCTCGTTGGCAGCAAAGCCGGGCACCACCATATCCAGCATCTTGATGAACTCAATGATGTTGGTCATGGCGCGGTAGGGCATGGCGGCGGTAATGTCGCCTGCCACGGCATCCTTCAGGGTGGGCTTCACGTTGGACTGGGCCAGCTCCTTCTGCCATGTGCGCTTGCCGTCCAGAATGTCGCCGTAGCGCTGCACCATGATGTGGCCTGCGCCCAGCATGTTGGTCAGCTCGCCCACCTTCTGTGCGTAGGCAATGGGCTGGTTGAACGGCTCGGTAAAGTTGTGGGAGACCAGAATCGCAAGGTTGGTGTTCTCGCTCTTTTTCTCCTTGAAGCTGTGGCCGTTGACCACGGCAAGGTCGTTGTCGTAGTTTTCCTGCGCCACAAAGCCGCCGGGGTTCTGGCAGAAGGTGCGCACCTTGTTCTTCCAGGGCTTGGGGTAGCCAATGAGCTTGGACTCATACAGCACCTTGTTCACCTTTTCCATGACCTCGTTGCGGCACTCCACGCGCACACCGATGTCCACGGTGCCGGGCTTATGGGCGATATGGTGCTCGGCGCAGATCTTTTCCAGCCAGTCCGCACCGCGGCGGCCGGTGCCAATGACCACGGTATCCGCATACACAGGCCGGACCTGATCGCCGTCCTTCAGCAGTACGCCCTTGCACTCCTCGTTCTCAAGGATGATGTTCTCGCACTCGGTATTGAACAGCATCTCCACGCCGTTGTCGGCCAGATAGTTCTGGATGGCCAGATACAGCTGCTGCGCCTTCTCTGTGCCCAGATGGCGGATCGGGCAGTCCACCAGCTTCAGGCCGGCATGGATGGCGTTCTTGCGGATCTCCTTGATCTCCTCGCCGGTGTAGATGCCCTCCACATGGGGGTCTGCGCCGAACTCAAGATAGATCTTGTCGGTGTAGTCGATAAGCTCCTGTGCAAACTCCTCTCCGATCAGGGCGGGCAGGTCGCCGCCCACCTCATAGGAGAGGCTCAGCTTGCCATCCGAGAAGGCACCTGCACCGGAAAAGCCGGTGGTGATGGCGCAGGTGGGGCGGCAGTTGACGCAGTGTCCCACTTCGGCTTTGGGGCAGTGGCGCTTTTCCACGGGCTTGCCCTTTTCCACCAGCAGCATCTTCTTTTTGCTGCCGTGGCGCAGCAGCTCCACAGCGGTAAAAATGCCAGCCGGGCCGGCACCGACAATGATCAGATCATACTTTTCCATTTTCTCTTTTTCCTTTATATGATTTTTATTTGCTCAAGCTTGGCTCAAGCTTGCATGATAAGACTGACGGCCTCGCCCTCTCCGTCACGGCTTACGCCGTTCCACACTCCCCCTTTTGTCGCTACGTGACATCTTCCCCCGGCGCGGGGGAAGTCTTTCCTCAAAGGGAGAGGCCTTGGCAAAGAGATGAACCTTGCGTGGACTGCCAAGGGCTCCCACTTTGGGGGAGCTGGCGAGCAGAGCGAGACTGAGAGGGCAAGCCCGTTAATCTTTCTCGTTCTCCTGTTCCACAGTGGCGCTCTCGTCCACCTCATCCAGCTCCACAGCGCTGGCCTCGGCATCGGTGCGGGTCACATCCGGGGCGACTACGCCGTCGCCGTTCAGGTCTTCACCGGTCAGGGACTCCAGCATGGACTGAGTCTCCGGGTGCAGCTTGGCAAAACGGCGCACGGCCAGCACCGTGTACAGGGCGCTGAGCAGGTTGATGGAACCCTCCACGATCAGGATGATGCCAATGGCCATGACCAGCGTTTCCATGGTGCCGAAGGGGTTCAGGATCATGATAATGCCCAGCACCACGCTGAGCACCGGCAGCAGCAGAAAGCTCTTCCAGCTGGAATAGCCGCAGCGGCGCAGGTCCAGTGCGTTCTGCACACGACTGATGCTGTCAAAGATTACGAACAGGCCGAACACGATGGGCAGGATACTCACCACGATGTCGCTGCGCAGGATCAGGAACGCACCCAATGCTAGACAGATGATGCCGGAGATCAGGGTGAGCTGGCTCTGGAACACACCGCGTTCCACCACAAAATAGCGGATGAGCTGCACCGCCGCGCAGGCCAGCACCACAGCGCCCAGCGCATAGCACACGATGTTCAGGGCCGTGGTGGGCTTCATGAGCAGAAAAACGCCCAGACCCAGATACAGCGCACTCATGAGCACCAGATTCCATTTGAGCTTTTTTACCATAGAGATCACGTTCCTTTCCTTTGCAGGGACAGTTTTTCACGCCCCTCATTCGGCAGGGGAATACATGGGGGCAATGATGTTTTTGTTGATGCGGGCGTAGAAGCCAAGGCTCAGCAGGACACTGACGATCTCAGCGATGAGGAAGGCCCACCAGACATTGTTGACATTGCCGGTCTGGGCCAGCAGCCATGCGGCCGGCAGCAGCACGAACAGCTGCCGGCAGACCGAAACGATCAGGCTGAACACACCGTTGCCCAGTGCCTGAAACACCGAGCTGAGCACGATGCTGGCACCCGCCAACAGGAAATGCAGGCAGATGATGCGCATGGCTGGGATGCCAATGGCCAGCATGGCATCACTGGCCGCAAAGATGCCAAGCACCTTATCCGGTGCGAACTGGAAGATGCAGAAACCAATGAGCATGATGCACTCGGCATAGCAGACTGCCAGCTTGATGGTTTTTTTCACGCGGTCCGGTCTGCGGGCACCGTAGTTGTAGCTGATGATGGGCACCATGCCGTTGTTCAAGCCAAAGATGGGCATGAACACGAAGCTCTGCAGCTTGAAGTACACACCGAACACCGCCACCGCTGTGGCCGAGAAGCTCATGAGGATCAGGTTCATGCCAAAGGTCATCAGGCTGCCCACGCACTGCATGGCAATGCTGGGCAGGCCCACCGTGTAGATGCGGCCAATGGCCTTGGCACTGGGGCGGAAGCCCTTGAAGCTGATCTGGATATCCGGGTTTTTGTTCAGGTTGAAGAACAGGGTCATGCCTGCGCCGCAGAACTGGCCGATGACCGTTGCCACAGCTGCGCCGGTGGTACCACTGAGGGCCTCACCGCAGTAGCCAAAGATGAAAATGGGGTCCAGAATGATGTTCACCACGGCACCCACCAGCTGACTGATCATGCTCAGGTAGGTGCGGCCGGTAGCGGCCAGCAGCTTTTCGCCCATGGTCTGGGTGAAAAGGCCCAGACTGAAGATGCAGCACACCGAAAGATACTGGATGCCCTGCTGCGCAATAGCCGCATCACTGGTCTGTGCATAAAAATAGGGCTTCATGCAGGTAAGGCCAATGACGAGGAACACCACGAAGCTGCACAGCGAAAGAAAGATGCCGTTTTTCGCCGTGGCATTGGCGCGGCTCTGGTTCTTTTCGCCCAGACTTTTGGACAGCATGGCGTTCACGCCTACGCCGGTGCCCACGCCCACAGCGATCATCACATTCTGCAGCGAGAAGGCGAGGGACACAGCGGTGAGGGCGCTTTCACTCACATGGGACACGAACACCGAGTCCACCACGTTGTAAAGCGCCTGCACCAGCATGGAGATCATCATGGGCACGCTCAGCTTGACCAGCAGAGGGTTGATCTCCATGGTGCCCATAATGTTTTCCCGCGTTTGGGCGGGAGAGGTTTGGGGTTGCTTTGTTTCCACGTTTGCTCCTTTTGATGTTGAGGTTACAGGGAATATGGCAAGGCCGCTGCCGAATAACTCCTTCCGTCATCGCTGCGCGATGCCACCTCCCTCAATGAGGGAGGCATTGGCAAAATCAGGAACTCCATCATACTGCCAAAGGCTCCCTCTCCGAGGGAGCTGGCACGGCGGGAGCCGTGACTGAAGGAGTAAAACAGTCGCCGTTGCCCGAAACGTGGGCAGGGTGCAAAAGCACCCTACCCACGAATCATCGTTGTTTTATTTTGAAGTGCCCGGGCGGTCAGCCAAGGTTCTTCTCCTTGGCGGCGGCTGCGTCCAGGATCATCTTCACGCAGGTCTCGCGGCCCAGAGCAGCGTTGATGGCCAGATCATAGTTGTGGGCATCACCCCAGCGGTTCTGGGTGTAGTAGTTGTAGTAGGCAGAACGGTTGCGGTCGGTTTTTTCCACCTCGTCCTTGATGCCCTTTTCGTCCTTGGCCTTGACCAGAGGATTGGTCTTTGCGTATTCCAGCCGCCACTCCTTGGGGGCGTACACGAACACGCGCAGCACATCCTTGCGCTCACGCAGCACATAGTCGCCGCAGCGGCCCAGGATCACGCAGGGGCCTTCCTCGGCCAGCTGCTTGATGATGCGGCTCTGAAGAATGAACACCTGATCGCCCAGCGGCAGCTCATTGCCCATGGTGTACAGACTGTACAGCAGGCTGTGAGTATGCCGTTTTTCACTGGCGGCAACAGCTTCTTCCGAAAGACCGGAGTGCTTTGCTGCCATGGTGATCAGCTCTTTGTCGTAAAGCTTGATGCCCAGCGCATTTGCCACATCTTCAGCGATGTAGCGGCCGCCCGTGCAGTATTCACGTCCCAAAGTGATGATCGTCTTTGCCATAATGTGTTCCTCCTATGTCTTGATCTATAGCCCAAAGGCTTTGGGTCGGGCCGGTCATTCCACCGGCTTTTCCTGTGCCTGGGAAACAGGTTGCTCCGGCGTGGGGCGCGGCTTTGGCAGCCGCACCTCCGCCACGCGCATGGCACCGGTCTGGTCCACTGCATACACGCTGCAGCGGCAGCCTGCGGCCATGATCTTTTCCGGAAAACGGATGCCGCCCTCCGGCGTGCGCTCCATCCGGCAGAAGCTGCGGTGGGCGGTGGTGGCGTGGGCCACACCGTCGTGGCACGCACAGGCCACCCAGCCAGAAAAGCCTTCCGGCAGCGGGTCCTTCACGCCGCGCTGCTCAAAATAATAAACGTCTGCCGTCTCGCCGGGCACCAGCTCGCAGCGCATCCGCAGCGGACGGTTGGCGGCAACATCGCGGGGTTTTGCCCGCAGGGCGATGGCGCGCCCGGTAAAGTAACGCATAAAGTCCACCAGTGCCATGGTGCAGTTCACTGCGCCGTTGGAATCTGCGGTGGGGTCGTTCAGCAGCACATAATCTGCCATTACGGCATCGTCGTGACCAAAGCCGCGCAGGCCCATCCAGACCCGCACCGGGTCCCGCTGGCCGCGGATGCGCCGCTCCACCTGCACTGCCACACAGCAGTCATCGTGGATCTGGGCACGCAGGTCGGCAAGGTCCATCCATGCCTGCCAGCAGGGGTAGCCGCAGCAGCCGGCGGCAGCAGCCGCAAAGGCCGCATTGGCGGTGGTGCTGTGGGCCATGTCCTCCATCACATAGGCCACTTCTTCGGGCAGGACATCCTCGCCCCAGCAGTTCATCAGTGCCGCCATGACCAGCGGCAGATCCATGGTGCGCCCAAAGCTGGGATCGTGGGCCGCAAGGCAGTATTCCGGCAGATAGAGCTGCCGGTTCAGCGGGTGGCCGTTGTGCTTCTCCCACGCCAGCGGCCGCACTGCCGCGGCCAGCAGGCGCACTGCGGGCGAGACCTTGTCATCGTTGGTGGAAAGGTTCACCTGCAGCTGCACGCCGGTGCCGCCGCCGGGCGTTGCCACGGTCACGGTATCGCCCATGAGGAAGATCATGCCGTCGTCACTCTGGGAATTGCAGCTGCAGCGGGGGTAGCCCGGCGCCCACTTGCCAAAGCTCATCCAGCCGGTCCAGTTTCCTCCGGCATATACCCGGCAGCGCACCTCCACCATGGTGTTGTGGGGCGCAAAGGCGTTCCAGCTGACATTCAGGTTGCAGAAGGCCGGCATGGCAAATTCCGGCGTGGTGTAGCTGCCGTATTGCAGGCAGCGGCCCGCCACGCTGTCCAGCACCAGTGCACCGCCGTCCAGTGCCACATTGTCCAGCTGCCCGCGGGAGAAGGTCTCGGTGCCCTGCAAAACCAGATTATTCCGTTGTTCCATGGAGCACCCCTCCTTTGCGGAAGTTCAAATTTACTCTTCGGTGTCGTCGGTTCTTTCGCCGTAATCCTCTTGGAGGGCGGCTTCCAGCTCGGCATCCTTCATTTTGCGGATGCTCTCCTCAATGTGGAACACCTTTTCAATATCGCCGTAGATGATCTGGCAGGATACTTCGGTCACGAACCAGAAGCCGAAGATCAGCATGAGCAGCAGGCCCAGCGGCATGCACAGGATCACCACGCCCCAGAACAGGATCTGCACGATGGCCGCCGCCAGTGCGTGGGGCAGGAACGCGATCATGCAGTTGATGCTGTTTTTCACGGTCAGGCTGAAGGGCTGATCCAGCAGCACCACCTGCGGCCACATATAGGCGAACAGCATCTGGAAGATGAGCAGGTTCAGCACCGTGGCCACCCACAGCGGCACGCCCACATTGGTGCCCTTGCTCAGCATATTGAAGCAGAAATACACAAGGAAGATCTGTGCCGTGACCACCACACAGTAGAAGATGCCCGGCGCAATGCTGGCCTTGAAGTTGCGCTTGAAGGCACGGCGATAGGTCACCCACCAGTAACCGGCTTCGTCACGCAGGGCACGCAGCACGGTATCGTACATGCCAGCCAGCGCAGGCCCGGCCAGAATGCCGCCTACCACCGCGCTTGCCAGCATGACCGGCAGGCTGTTTGCCAGAAAGCCGATGTACACCAGACAGATCACCGGCAGAAAGCCGATGCAGGCCAGCAGGTTTGCAAGGAACATGCCGTTCATATCACGGCCCACAAGCTCAAAAAAACGGCCCACGCCGGTCTTGCGGGGAGCATCCTTTTCAACGCCCTTACCGGCCTTGAAGTCATTTGCGGAAGGAAATAAACCCATGTTCGTATGGTACCTCTCTCTTCATCCATTGGGCCGGCAGAAAGCATTTCGTGCAGAAAGTGCCATTGTGCTGGCTTTACAACTATAAATATACCCGCATTTTGTCAATTTTGCAAGACCGCAGATCCTCTGATTTGTAAAAAAAGTGTTATTTCTCCCCTTTTTACAAAAAGTGTGATACAATGACAATGGCATATTTTGCCGAAGGGAGGAAAACACAATGAGTATTTTTCGCACGATTGCGATGTTTATCTACTTATTTGGTTATATGATCGTCCATTATGGCGTGCTGCGCCGGGCGGAACGCGCTCTGGCTGCAGGCGACATGCAGCTGGTGGAAGAGCTCGTCAACAAGCATATCCCGCACTGGAGCCGGGGCATTTTAAAGGTGACCGGCGTTTCCTTGAGCGTGGAGGGCCTTGAGAATATCCCCAAAGATACGGCCTGCGTGTTCGTGGGCAACCACCGCAGCTACTACGACATCCCGCTTTTGCTGGCCAGTCTGGATAAGCCCCACGGCATCCTTGCCAAGGAAGAGCTGGAAAAGATCCCGCTGCTGAACCGCTGGATGAAGCTGCTGGGCTGCGTGTTCGTGCAGCGCGACGACCTGCGGGCATCCGTGCGCGCCCTGAACGATGCCACTGCCATTGTGGAGAGCGGCAAGAGCTTCGTCATTTTCCCGGAGGGCACCCGCTACAAGGGAGAAGAGGGCGGTGCCGGTGAGTTCAAGGCCGGTGCATTCCGCATTGCCGTCAAGACCGGCGCACCGGTGGTTCCGGTAGCCATTACCGGTGCCCGTGCCCTGTTCGAGAACAATGGCAACCTGTGCCATCCGGGCAGCGTGCATATCAAGGTGCTGCCGCCCATCCGGACTGCAGGCATGAGCAAGGCTGAGCAGAAGCAGCTGCCGGACGCTGTGCGTCAGGCCATTCTGGCACAGCTGTAAATCAGAACTTGGAGGAAACTGCCCCATGGCAAGCTACCGTTACGAACGCGATATCGACCCCAAAGACCTCCAGCCCCGCAAACAGCGCCAGTACACCCGCAAGGAACGCTGGGCCAACTGGTGGGATTATAACCTCAAGTGGGTCATCATCATCGGCATCATCGTGGTGTTCTTCGGCTACAACTTCATCGGGCAGTATTTCTTTACCGTCCATGCAGACTATAACGTGGCCGTGGTGGCCCCCCACTACCTGCCGGAAGCCACCCAGACCGCCCTGCAGGACGCCCTTGCCGCCTACGGCGAAGACCGGAACGGCGACGGCAAGGTGGTGGTAAAGCTGAACCTCTACACCATGGACTTTGGCAACGAGGACTCGGACGCCTACCTTGACATGGCAGGCACCACCAAACTTTCCACCGACATTCAGGGCGCGCTGAGTTCCATCTTCATCCTGTACGACCCCGCAGGCTTCCAGAAGACCACCGGCACCCTGCGCTACCTCGACGGCAGCCTGCCGCAGTCCGACGCAGACAGTGACTGGTGGAACATGGTCTACCGCTGGACCGACTGCCCGGTGCTGGCGGGCCTTGATCTGGGCGATTACGCTTCTGATGCTGTGCAGAGCGAAAGCGGCTCCAGTCAGGAGCTGATGAGCCGGTACTATATCGGCATCCGCGGCGCATGGAACAAGGACTCCGCCGACCTGCTTGAGGGCGGCGAAGAACTGTGGAACAAGCTGACCGCCGGGGCTGTTTCTACCGCCACTGCAGAGGGCTGAGCCATGCGGTTCCGGGTAAAGTGCGGCGGGCCTGCCGCCGGGTTCACATTTGACCGCACAGCAAAGCCGGTGCAAAGGCCAGAGCCGGAAAAGCCGGTCTCCCTTGCACAGGCGCTGGATAATCCCTATGGGAGATATTACGGCAAAGCAAGGAGCCGGGAAGAGCTGCTAAAAAATAGATAATGTGCAAATAAAACTCCCCCAGTCGCCTTCGGCGACAGCCTCCTCGGGGATGGGGCCCTTGGCAGAGCCGGAAACTTTTCCGCTTTGTCAGCGGCTCCCTCTTTGAGGGAGCTGGCAAACCCGTAAGGGTTTGACTGAGGGAGTTCGTTTTCTATTTTGTTCTTTTTACACATATCTGATTTGAAATATTCTCCCCTTTGAAACGCCGGAGGTTTTGTTGTTTCTCCGTCCCAGTTATGGTATACTTACTGGGTATCTATTATCTTGATGGTATTTATCATACATGCAAAAGGATGTGAACCCATGGACGCACTGGAACAGGCACGCGCCGAGATCGACACGGTGGATGCCCAGCTGGCTGCGCTGTTTGAGCGGCGGATGGCTGCTGTGCTGCAGGTGGCCGAATACAAAAGAGCCCATGGCCTGCCCGTTTACGATGCCGCCCGCGAGACGGCAGTGCTGGAAAAGGCTGCGGCCCGCATTCAGGACCCGGCCCTGCGGCCCTACTATAAAGACCACGTGCAGAACCTGATGGACGTGGCAAAGCAGTACGAAGCCGTGGTGCTGGGCCAAAACCGCGCCGCCTATCAGGGCGTGGAGGGCGCTTTTGCTCACATTGCCCTCCGGGCGCTGTTCCCCCACGCCGAGGCTGTGAGCTACCCCACCTGGGACGAGGTGTTTGACGCGGTGGAACGCGGCGATGCTGCCCGGGGCGTCGTTCCCTTTGAGAACAGCCATGCGGGCGATGTTTCCGCCGTGCTGGATCTGTGCTATAACCATCCGGCACTGTGGGTGGTGGATGTGTACGATCTGCCCATCTCCCAGAATCTTCTGGTGCTGCCGGGCACAAAGCTCGACCAGATCAAAAGCGTCTACAGCCACCAGCAGGCCATCGCCCAGAGCGAGACCTTTTTAAGGCAGTTCGGCCTGCCCGCCACCGCCATGGCCAACACCGCCATGGCCGCAAAGTTCGTGGCCGAAAGCGGCGACTCCTCCAAAGCGGCCATTGCAAGCGTGGAGACGGCGGCACTGTACGGGCTGGAGGTGCTGGTGCCCAGCATCAACACCGACGGCGACAACACCACCCGCTTTATCGTGCTCAGCCGCGAAAAGCCTACCGGCGGCAACCGGTTCTCGCTGCTGTTCACGGTGGACAACAAGCCCGGCAAGCTGGGCGAGGTGATCCAGATCATCGGTGCCAGCGGCTTCAATATGGAGTCCATCAAGAGCCGGCCCATGCCTCATGTGCCGTTTGAATATTATTTTTACGTGGAGCTGGTGGGCGACCCCACCGCCGACGAGACCGCCGCGCTGCTGCGTGAGCTTGACCGCACCTGCCGTACCGTGCGGCTGTTAGGAGTGTATACCAAATGAGTGAATTTATCGGAACCAAGCTGACCATGAATCTGGGCGAGCGCAGCTATGACATCATCGTCAAGAGCGGCTCGCTGGAAAACCTGTACCAGTTCGCCCGGCTGGACCGCCGTGTGGCCGTTGTGACCGACAGTGGTGTGCCCGCACAGTACGCCCAGATGGTGGCCGACCAGTGCAAGGATGCCCACATCATCACGGTGCCGCAGGGCGAAGCCAGCAAGAGCTTTAAAATTCTGGAATCCGTCCTCAAGCAGATGCTGGAATTCGGCATGGGCCGCGGCGATCTGGTGATCGCCGTGGGCGGCGGCGTGGTGGGCGATCTGGCCGGTTTTGCCGCTTCCATCTACATGCGGGGCATCGACTTCATCAACTGCCCCACCACCACCCTTTCCATGATCGATTCCTCCATCGGCGGCAAGACCGCCGTGGATCTGGGCGATACCAAAAACATCGTGGGCGCTTTCTGGCAGCCCAAGCTCGTCATCGTGGATCCGGACACCCTTGCCACCCTGCCCCGCCGCCACTTCATCAACGGTCTGGCAGAAGCCGTCAAGGCAAGCCTGCTGGCAGACCCCGAGCTGTTCGCGATCTTTGAAAATGGCGACGTGGATGCCCAGATCGGCGAGATCATCTGCCGCAGCCTGCGGTTCAAGAAGAACATCGTGGAGCAGGACGAGACTGAGCAGGGCATGCGCAAGGCGCTCAACTTCGGCCACACCATCGGCCACGGCATCGAGGCCGTCAAGGGCATCAAGGGCCGCCGCACCGTGGGCCTTTACCACGGCGAGTGCGTGGCGCTGGGCATGCTGCCCATGATCGAATCCAAGGCACTGCAGAAGCGGGTGCGCGCGGTGTACCGCCGCCTCGGCCTGCCCACCCGCACTACTTACGATAAGGAAAAGGTGCTGGCTGAAATGCTGCACGACAAAAAGGCACAGAGCGGCCAGATCACCATTATCAAGGTGCCGGGTCTGGGCTGCTGGCGCGCCGAGACCATCCCGGTGGAGGGCCTGCGTCCCCTGCTGGGCATTGAGGAGTAAGCCATGAAAAATACATTCGGCAGCGACCTTTCGCTGACCATTTTCGGCGAGAGCCACGGCCGCGCCATCGGCGCGGTGTTGGACGGCATGGCCGCAGGCCTGCCGGTGGACGAGGCATTTCTTGCCGCCTGCATGGACAAGCGCCGCGCCCGGGGCGACGGCCTGTCCACTCCCCGGGTGGAGGCAGATGCCGTGCAGCTGCTGTCCGGCGTGGTGAACGGCCGCACCACCGGCACCGCCATTGCTCTGATGATCGAAAATACCAACACCCGCAGCGGCGATTACGCCAAGACCGCAGACCTTCTGCGCCCCGGCCATGCAGACTACACCGCCTACGCCAAGTACCACGGCTTTCAGGATGCGCGCGGCGGCGGGCACTTCTCCGGCCGGGTGACGGCCGCCCTTGTGGCGGGCGGTGCCATTGTGCTGAGCGCACTGCGCCGTGCGGGCATCGACATCACCACCCATATCGCAGAGTGCGCTGGCATTGCGGACACCCGCTTTGCACAGGATGATGCCGCACAGCTGGCTGCGCAGGTGGAAGCCCTTGCCAGCAAGCCCGAGGGCTTTGCGGTGCTGGATGAAACCGTAGAAGAACCCATGAAAGCCGCCATCCGTGCCGCCGGTGCGGATGGCGACAGCGTGGGCGGGATGCTGGAAACCGCCATCCTCGGCCTGCCGGCAGGCATCGGTGAGCCCTATTTCGACAGCGTGGAAAGCGAGATCGCACATCTGGCGTTCTCGGTGCCCGCCGTCAAGGGCATCGAGTTCGGCACCGGCTTCGGCTTTGCCGGAATGCGCGGCTCCGAAGCAAACGACGCCTTCCGCATGACGCCGCAGGGAGCAGTCGTCACTGCCACCAACCACAATGCGGGCATCAACGGCGGCATCGCCAACGGGATGCCGGTGGTGTTCCGCACCGTGGTCAAACCCACACCCAGCATCTACAAGCAGCAGGATACAGTAGACTATCTTGCCAAAAAGGACGCACAGCTGTCCATTCAGGGCCGTCACGACCCCTGCATCGTGCCCAGAGCCGCCATCGTACAGACCTGCGCCGCCGCACTGGCTGTGGGCGACCTGCTCACGGCACGCTACGGCGCGGCATGGATGACCCACCCCACCAGCTTCCGGAAGGAGGACGAGTAAAATGGAATACGGACTCATCGGCGCAAAACTCGGCCACTCCTACTCCAAGATCATCCACGAGATGCTCTGCGGCTACCACTACGACCTGTGCCCTCTGCCCACCGAGGAAGAGGCCCGGGCCTTTCTGGCAAAGCGGCAGTTCAAGGCCATCAATGTGACCATTCCCTATAAAAAGCTGGTGATGGAATACTGCTCCTACATCGACCCGCGGGCCAAGGCCATCGGGGCGGTGAACACGGTGGTGAACAAAAACGGCCTGCTCTACGGCTATAACACCGATTATATGGGCTTTGCCCACCTGTGCGATGCCCACGGCGTGAGCTTTGCAGGCAAAACCGTGCTCATTCTGGGCACCGGCGGCACCCACAATACCACCAGCGCTGTGGCCCGGGACAAGGGTGCGGCAAAGGTGCTCACCGTCAGCCGCCATCCGGACCCGGAAAAGGGCGAACTGAGCTATGCCGAGGCCGTTTCCAGCGGGGCGCAGATCGTGGTAAACACCACTCCGGCCGGCATGTACCCCAATGTAGGTGTGTGCAATCTGGACGTTGCCGCCATGCCGGGCCTTGAAGCTGTGGTGGATGTGGTATACAACCCCGACAAGACCGAGCTCATCCTCCGCGCCGAGGAAGCGGGCGTGCCGGTGGCTGTGGGCGGCCTTGAAATGCTGGTGGCACAGGCGGTGTATGCCGCAGAATATTTTCTGGACCGCAAGTTTGAGGATGCGCCGGTTGAAATCCGCCGCATCACTGCCGCACTGCGCCGGGATATGCTGAACATTGCCCTGATCGGGATGCCCTCTTCCGGCAAGACCACCCTCGGCAGGATGCTGGCAAAGAGCCTTGGCCGTACCTTTGTGGATCTGGATGAGGAGATCGTAAAGACCGACGGCCGCAGCATCCCGGATATCTTTGCAGCCGAGGGCGAGGACGGCTTCCGCACAAAGGAAACTGCCGAAACACAGCGCTTTGGCAAAGAGGGCCGGCAGCTCATTTCCTGCGGCGGCGGCATTGTAAAAAAGCCGGAGAATCTGCGTGCTCTGCACCAGAACGGTGTCATTCTGTTCATCGACCGGCCGGTGGATGCGCTGGCCGTGGGCGGCGGCAGGCCGCTTTCTTCCAGCATGGACGCACTGCGCCAGATGGAAGCACAGCGCCGTCCGCTGTATCTGGCAGCGGCAGATGCCGTCATTCCCAACAACGGCACGCTGGACGATGCCCTGCATGCCGCCATGGAGGCACTGGATGAAATTTTTGATTCTTAACGGCCCGAACCTCAACATCATGCGCTGGTCGGAGCCGGGCGTACCCGGTGAGCTGGATTATAACGCCATCATGGACTATGTGCAGGCAGGCTGCGAACAGCTGGGCATTGAGACCGACTGCTGCCAGTCCAACCACGAGGGCGACCTCGTGGACGAAATTCAGGCCGCAGCGGGCCGGGTGGACGGCATCGTGCTGAATCCCGGGGCCTACGCCCACTACAGCGTGGCCATTCTGGATGCGCTGCGCCTGTGCGGCGTACCCGCCGTGGAAGTGATGCTGCACGCCCCGGACGAGCGGGAGCCTTTCCGCAAGACGGACGTGGTATCCTTTGGCTGTCAGGGCCACTTCATCGGGGAAGGCCCGCAGGGCTACCTGCACGCCTGCATTTATCTGGCCCAGCTGCTGCGCACCGACGGCTCCAGCAAAGCGCATATCGTGATGTAAAAGGATGAACAAGGGCAGCGGGCTAGCCCTCTCCGTCATCGCTACGCGATGCCACCTCTCCCAAAGGGAGAGGCCTTGGCAGTACGGCAAAGTTTCCGGTTTTGCCAAGGGCTCCCCCCTTTGGGGGAGCTGGCGCGAATGCGCCTGAGAGGGCGAGGCCGCTGCCGTAGAGGAAGCCGTCCATGAAACATGCAACTGTAAATAAAAACAATAAAATGCTTGGCACAGCGCGCACATTACGCCGTAATCTGACCCCACAGGAGCACAAGCTCTGGTATGTGTTTCTGCGTGATTATCCTGTAAAAATCTACAAGCAGCGGATCATTGAATCCTTTGTCGTTGACTTTTACTGCGCACAGGCACGGCTTGTGATCGAACTGGACGGTTCCCAGCACTATACCGAGCAGGGCAGGGCTTACGATGCAGAACGAAGTGCAGTTCTTGAACAGTATGGGCTGCTGGTTCTCCGTTTTGCAAACAATGATGTGGACAATCATTTTGATGCCGTCTGTGCACAGATCCATAGTACCATTCAGCACAGGCTTCCATCTTAAAACAAACAGGAAAGGAACAAACTCCCATGATCATCTCCACCAAAAAAGGGACTCCGAAGGACGAACTGGAAAAGATCGTTGACAAATTCGAGAAGCAGGGTCTGGATGTGACCCTGATCACCGGCAAGGACTACAACGTGTTCGGTCTGGTGGGCGACACCACCAAGATCGACGAACGGGATGTTCTGGCAAACCCGTGGATCGACAACGTCACCCGCGTGTCCGCGCCCTATAAGCGTGCAAACCGCCTGTTCCACCCGGCAGATTCCGTGATCGACTGCGGCGGCGTGAAAATCGGCGGCAAGGAAAAGATCGCCGTCATGGCAGGCCCCTGCAGCATCGAGGGTGCAGAGCAGGCTCTGCGCATTGCACAGGGCGTGAAGGCCGGCGGTGCCACCCTGTTCCGCGGCGGTGCCTACAAGCCCCGCACCTCTCCCTACTCCTTCCAGGGCCTTGAGACCGAGGGCATTCTGGATATGGTAAAGGCCCGCGAGGCCACCGGCATGCCCATCGTCTCCGAGCTGATGAGCGAGGACCGCATCCCGGAGTTTGAGGAGTACGTGGACGTGGTGCAGATCGGTGCCCGCAACATGCAGAACTTCCAGCTGCTCAAGGCCGTTGGCAAGATGCACAAGCCGGTGCTGCTCAAGCGCGGCCTGTGCAACACCATCGAGGAGTGGATCATGAGCGCCGAGTACATCATGGCCGGCGGCAACGAGCAGGTCATCCTGTGCGAGCGCGGCATCCGTACCTTCGAGAAGTACACCCGCAACACCCTCGATCTCTCTGCAGTGCCCATCATCCACGAAAAGACCCACCTGCCCATCATCGTGGACCCCAGCCACGCCACCGGCAAGGCCAATCTGGTCGAGCCCATGATGATCGCTGCCGTGGCCGCCGGTGCCGACGGTCTGGAAGTGGAGGTCCACTACGACCCGCAGCACGCATGGAGCGACGGCGCACAGTGCCTGACCCCGGATTCCTTCGCACAGGCCATGGCAAAGTGCCGTCAGGTGGCATGGGCCATTGGCCGCGATATGTAACGGCCTATGCTGGTAACGATTCAAAACGCGCATCCCGTGGGCGGCACCATCACTGCCCCACCCAGCAAAAGCATGGCCCACCGTGCTGTGCTCTGCGCGGCACTGGCCGAGGGCCGCAGCCACATCACGAACCTCGAATTCAGCAAGGACATCTCTGCCACGCTGGGCGCAGCTGCACAGCTGTGCGCCCGTGTGCGCACCGGCGCAGACGACGCTGTGGTGGAAGGGCTGGGGCATTTTGTGCCTCTTGCTGCGCCGGTGGACTGCTGCGAGAGCGGCAGCACCCTGCGCTTTCTCATCCCCATCGCCAGCCTGACCGGACAGGCTGTGACCTTCACCGGCCGCGGGCGGCTGATGGAGCGGCCCCAGTCGGTGTATGAAGCTCTGTACCGGGAGCAGGGCCTGCGGTTTGAGCAGAGCGCTGCCGGACTGACCGTGGAAGGGGCACTGACCCCCGGCGAATACCGCCTTGCAGGCAATGTATCCAGCCAGTTCATCAGCGGGCTGCTGTTTGCTCTGCCGCTGCTTTCCGGCAACAGCACGCTGCACCTCATCCCGCCGGTGGAGAGCCGCAGCTACATCGATATGACCCGCTCTGTGCAGGCAGCCTTCGGTGTGCAGAGCCATTGGCTGGACGAAAACACTCTTGCCATCCCGGGCGGGCAGCACTATCACCCCTGCGATTACACCGTCGAGGGCGATTACAGTCAGGCCGCGTTCCCGGCGGTGCTGGGGGCCGCGTGCGGCGGCGTGACCATCACCGGCCTTGCCCCGGAAACGCTGCAGGGCGATGCCGCTATTCTGGACATCCTGCGCCGGTGCGGCGCGGTGTTTACCCGCACGGCAGAGGGCATCTCTTTTGAAAAGGCCCCCCTGCACGGGGTGGACATCGACCTTGCGGACTGCCCGGACCTTGGCCCCGTGCTCATGGTGCTGGGCCTGCTGTGCGAAGGCACTACAGTCATCCGCAACGCAGAGCGTTTACGCCTGAAGGAGAGTGACCGCATCGCTGCCATGGAGGCCGAGCTGCGTGCCTGCGGCGGCGTGCTGGAAAGCGAGGGCGGCACCATTACGGTGCACGGCTGCGCGAACAGGCTGCACGCTCCGGCGGGTGTTCTGCATGGGCACAATGACCACCGTGTGGTCATGAGCCTTGCGGTGCTGGCCCTGAGTACGGGCATCCCCCTGACCGTGGACGATGCCGAAGCCATTACAAAAAGTTGGCCGAATTTCTTTGAAGCCATCAAGCCCTTGGGCGCAGAGGTGAAATATGCTTGATAAAACAAAACGTTATCTCGTGGTGGGCCTTGGCCTGCTGGGCGGCAAATACGCGCTGGAACTGACGAAAGCCGGCTTCCATGTGGACGGCATCAACCGCAGCGAGGGGCATTTGCAGTACGCGCTAGAGCACGGCTATATCGCCAGCGGCAAGACCCACGATTTTGAGGACCTTGTGAGCAGCGCCGACCACATCATCTTTGGTCTGTACCCCACGGCCCTCATCGAGTGGTTCCGCACCTACGGCTATCTGCTCAAGCCCGGCTGCATCTTTACCGATGTTTCCGGCGTAAAGACCGGCCTTGTGGAGCCAGTGCAGGCCATGTGCCCGGCGGGCGTGGAGTTCATTGCCAGCCACCCGATGGCAGGCCGTGAGACTTCCAGCGTGGAGCACGCCGCCGAGGTGAACTTTGCCCCGGCCAACTTCATCATCACCCCCACGGAAAAGAACACGCCCGAAGCCATCCAGTGGCTGCGAGAGCTGGCCGAAGTGCTGGGCTTCCACCACATCTGCACCCTGACGGTGCAGGAGCACGACAAGATGATCGGCTATGTGAGCCAGCTGTGCCACGCCATCGCCGTGAGCCTGATGTGCGCCAACGATAACTCTTCGCTGTGCGAGTACACCGGCGACTCCTTCCGTGACCTGACCCGCATTGCACGCATCAACGATAAAATGTGGGCAGAGCTGTTTTTGTGGAATAAGGAAAACCTCATCAGCGAGATTGACCAGTTCGATGCTGCGCTGCAGCAGATGCGCTCTGCCCTTGTGGCCGACGACCGGAATAGGCTGGAAGAGATGTTCCGTCTTTCCACCCAGCGCCGTGCGGCGTTCGACAAAAAACTGCCCGAATAAACCGGAGGTGCTCCCATGCCCAAGCAGGAAGGCCAGAAATCCAAGCTTTTGACCCTTTTGCGCATTCTGGAACAAAAGACCGACGAAGAACACCTGCTCAATGTACCGCAGCTGGTAGAGCTGCTGGAACAGCAGGACATTCTTGCCGAGCGCAAAAGCATCTACAGCGATATCGACACCCTGCGCAGTCTGGGGTATGACATCCAGCTGCGGCGCGGGCGCGGCGGCGGCTACTGGCTGGCCAGCCGCACCTTTGAGCTTTCTGAGCTGAAGCTGCTGGTGGATGCCGTACAGGCCAGCAAGGTTGTGTCGGCACGCACCAGCAGTAAACTCATCCATAAACTGGAAGCCCTCTGCTCCGACTACGAGGGCACCCAGCTGCAGCGTCAGGTGTACGTGGATGGCCGCCCCAAAAGCGACAGCCACACCCTGCTTTACAGCATCGATGCGCTGCACAGCGCCATCAATGCGGGCAGAATGGTGCGGTTCCGCTACAAGGACGGCGGCACCCGCGCCGTCAGCCCGTGGCAGCTGGCATGGGAAAACGGCTGCTACTACCTTATCGCTTATCAGGACGAGAAAGAGCCTGCGGGCATCCGCAACTACCGCGTGGACCGCATGTCTTCCGTGACGGTGCTGGGCGATGCCCGCCGGGGCAAGGCCGAGTTCCGCCAGTTCGACCTGCCCGCCTATCTGCGCAAGCACTTCAACATGTTCGGCGGGCCGGAGTACCGGGTCACCCTGCGCTGCACCGCCGACCTGGAAAGCGCCATGCGCGACCGCTTTGGCAGAACGCCGCTGTTCGTGCCGGAGGAAGACGGTGCATATTTTCACTTTGATGTGCCGGTATGCGTCAGCCCCCAGTTCTACGGCTGGGTGTGCGGCTTTGGCGGCAAGGTAGAAGTAACGGCTCCCGCCGAGGTGCGCAAGGGGATACACGATATGGTGCAGGCCCTTGCGAAGCAGCACGATTAAAATGGCCTCCGCTTCGCTCTGGCCATCATCAGATGAAATGATATTTATAATCAGGTTCCGGAAAAATCTGCGGATTTTTCCGGAACCTTTTTTCACAGGGAAGGCCCGGACCGGGAGATGCAGCGTTTCCGGCAGGAAATAATTTCACGGCACCGTCCTGCCCTGTGGAGTCAGAGCGCCAGATGCTGCTTTCCGGTACGACTCCATCCGTGAAAAATGCAAACCCCGGCAGGCCGCAGCCTGCCGGGGTTTGCTGTTCCTATAAATAATTCTTCCGCTGAGCATGGCCAGAGCGAAGCGGAGGCCATTCTGAATCTCTCACTCCTCAAATTCCAGATCGCTGGGCAAAATCAGGTCCAGCTCGGCGGCAGGTTCTGCCACAAGGCGGCGGCTCTGGTGGAAGATGGCCTTTTCCAGCGTGTTGCGGGCAAGACGGCCGTTGCCGGCGGTGCGGCTGTCCAGCGCCTGACGGCGCTTGTAGTAGCCCAAAAGCGGGAAGGTACAGCCCTCGGCAAGGCGGTAGCCCTTGCCCTTTGCCAGCACGTTGGTGATGTCCAGCAGCTCGTCTGCCGTGTAGTCCGGGAACTCGATCTTGTTGGGAAAGCGGCTGGCAAGACCGCTGTTAGCGGTAAGGAACACCTCCATCTCCCGGGTGTAGCCCGCCAGAACGACCACCAGCTCGTCCCGGTGATCCTCCATGCCCTTCACAAGGGTGTCGATGGCTTCGAGGCCAAAGCTGTCCTGCTCGCCGCGGTAGAGGCTGTAGGCTTCGTCGATGAACAGCACACCGCCGAGGGCACTCTCGATGACGCTGTTTGTCAGCGGGGCGGTGTGGCCGGTGTAGCGGCCCACAAGGTCGGCGCGGGTCACTTCCACCAGCTGGCCGCCCTTCAGCGCGCCGATGGCCTTGAGGTACTTTGCCACCAGCCGGGCAATGGTGGTCTTGCCGGTACCCGGGTTGCCGGTGAAGATCATGTGCATGGAAAGGCTGGCGGTCTTGAAGCCTGCCGCCGCGCGGCGCTGCTGCACCTGCAGGTTATCCGCCAGACCGAACACATACTCCTTGACCGCTCCAAGGCCCACAAGGCCGTTGAGTTCGGCGCGGACCGCTTCTGCGGCCCCCGTGTACTCGGCAGGCAGCAGGGCAGACAGCTCCTGCTCGGGCTGGTCGTTCAGGCAAAACCATACGCCCTCCGGCTTTGCGGTCAGGGTGACGGTGCCGGTAAGCTTTGCATCGGTCTGCAGGCAGTATTCACTCAGGGCGCGGAACATTTTATCGCAGCATTCCGCAAGGCCCGCCGCACCCTTTTCCTTAGAGCACTGGGCGGCTACATAGTCCCGCACATCGGCCCCGGCAGAGAGGGTCAGGCCAAGGCGTGCGCTCACCTTCTGGGCCAGCGCATTCAGCTGCTGCGCCGCCAGCGCTGCAAGGTCCTCGCGGGCAAAGGCGCTGGTGGCGCACACATCGCCCACCGCCGCCACAAAGGGCGCACCGAACTTATCTGCCAGCGCGTCCCGGCCCTTGCGGGAAAAGAAGATGAGGTACTTGCCGCAGGGCGTGATACTGCTCACCGCGCCCGGTGCCAGCGCCGTGCCTGCATCTACAAGGATGCCCTCCTTGTTCACCAGATACCGGCTGGAAAGCGGCGCACTGCCCTTGACGGCCAGATCGGACAGCGTTTTCAGGAAGCCGGGGTGGCAGCTTTCGTAGTGCTCAAAGATCACGATCTCCCCGGGGGCGTGCAGGGCCGCATACAGATCCTGCAAAAACAGCTTTTCCGCACCGGAATTGGGGTAGAGGGCAAGGTCCACCACCGCGGTTTTGTCGCTCTGCAAAAGGCCCCGCGCCGCCATGATGCGGGCGGTCTCTGCCAGCGCAAAATGCCGCCCCGTACCGGCTCCGCCGCACAGCAGGATCACATTGCGTGCTGCCGGGCGCTCGGTGCCCAGCACAAAGGGCCGGCGCATGGCGCGCACCACGCTGTCCACAAAGGCATCCTGCCCGAGAACGGTCTTTTTCACCTCGGCGGCAAGGCCCTCAAAGCTGCCAAGGTGCTCTGCGGTCACATCGGCAGTGCCCTTGGCAAGCAGGCCGTCCGCTTCCATATCCCGCAGCATCTGGCGGCTGTCCTCCAGAGCAGACTGCACCGCAGTGTCCTGCGTTTTCAGCTGGGCGTTCTGTTTTTTGAGCAGGGCATCCAGCTGCTTCTGGTTTTCCAGCAGAGCAGCGTTCAGGTCCGGCACTGCGGGCGCTTTGGCCTTTGGCGTTTTGCTTTCCGGCTGGGCGGTGCCGCCAAAGCGCGGCTTTCCCCCTGCGCCGAACACACCGTTCATAAGGTTTTCCCAATCGTCGGTATATGCCATGGGTTTGCCCTCCGTTTTTGTCGTTTTCTTCCAGTATAGTGTACCCGGACAGCTTTTGCAATTCCCTCTTGCAAAAAAGACCGCCGGTGTTTACACTTATATCTGATAGGAAATCTGCAAGAAGGAATGAAGAAACTATGACCGTCAAAACGCCCGCCGAACTGAAAACGCTGTACGAGAGCATCTCCTTTGACCTTCAAACCACCTACACCGGCCCGCTGGGGCAGGAATATGCTGTTTCCGGCACCCATCTGCGCCTGTGGGCACCCACGGCGCAGAGGGTGGAGGTCAGCCTTTACCGCAAAGGCAGCGGCGGTGAGCCCATAGGCACTCTGCCGCTGGAGCGGGGGCAGCAGGGGGTGTGGAGCATCTATCTGCCCGGCGACCAGCACGGACGATACTATACCTATACGGTCACAGTGGATGGCATTTCGCGCCAGACCGGCGACCCCTATGCCCGTGCGGCAGGCGTGAACGGCACCCGCAGCATGATCGTAGATCTTGCCCGCACCGCCCCCTCCGGGTGGGAGCGGGATGTGCGTCCGGTCATCCCGCCGGAGCAGCGCGCGGTGTGGGAGGTGAGCGTGCGCGACTTCTCGCAGGACGCTGCCAGCGGCGTGCGCCCGGCATGGCGGGGCAAGTTCATGGCCTTTACCCAGCAGGGCACCACCCTGCATGGGGACGGCATCCACCCCACCTGCCTGAATTATTTAAAGCGGCTTGGCGTGAAGTATGTGCAGCTGATGCCCATTTTTGATTTTGGCAGCGTGGACGAGGCAAAGCCGCTGCTACGGCAGTACAACTGGGGCTATGACCCCACCAACTACAATGTGCCCGAAGGCAGCTATTCCACCGACCCCACCCGCGGCGAGGTGCGCATCCGGGAGTGCAGGGAGATGATCGCGGCGCTGCACGCGGCAGGCATCGGCGTGGTGATGGACGTGGTGTATAACCACATGTACCGCAGCGAGAACCCGCTGAACGACACCGTGCCCTGCTACTTTTTCCGCCAGAACGAGGACGGCAGCTTTTCCAACGGCAGCGGCTGCGGCAACGAATTTGCCAGCGAGCGGCCCATGGCCCGGCGGTATATGATCGATTCCATCCTCTACTGGGCGCAGGAATACCACATCGACGGCTTCCGGTTCGACCTGATGGGTCTGTACGACGTGGAGACCATCAACGCGGTGCGCGCCGCGCTGGATACGCTGCCCGGCGGGCGGGATATCCTGATGTACGGCGAGCCGTGGCAGGGCGGCGGCAGCCAGCTGCACCGGTACGAGGCCAACAAGGCGAATCTTGCCATGCTGAACGAGCGCATCGGCATCTTCTGCGACGACACCCGCGACACCATCAAGGGCGGCTGCTTCAACGCCCGGGAGCCGGGCTATGTGGAGGGCAGGCCCGGCAGCTTCTGGGACATCGGCGGCGCAGTGGCGGCATGGTGCCGCAGCGACCGTCTGCCGCCCCACGCGCCCAGCCAGATCGTGAGCTATGTTTCCGCCCACGACAACTTCACCCTGTGGGACAAGCTGCTTTTGGTCCGGTACGAAAAGCCGGAGTTCACAGCGGCAGACAGCACAGCCCTTGCCCAGAATCGGCTGGCGGCGGGCATTTACCTGACCAGCTTCGGCCTGCCTTTCCTGCAGGCGGGCGAGGAGTTTGCCCGCACCAAAAAAGGGAAGGGCAACAGCTACCGCTCCTCGCCTGCGCTGAACCGGCTGGACTGGGAGCGGGCCGAAAAATATCATGCACTGGTGGACTACTACCGCGGCCTGCTGGCTCTGCGGGCAAGGTTTCCGCGGCTTTCCAGCACCGACCCCCACGCGCCGGATGCCCTGTACTTTTTCTCACTGGAGCAGCCGCTGGTGGGCTGGCAGCTGCCCGCCCAGTGGGGCGACGGCGCAGCATGGCAGGCGCTGTGCGTGTTCTATAACCCCACCGAGACCAGCAAGGTCGTGCCGCTGCCGGTTGGGCGCTGGCAGATGCTGAGCGACGGCATCTCGTCCAGCCTGTGGCGCGGCCCGGCAAGGGTGTACGAGCACGAGGCCGTACTGATGCCTTACAGCGCTACTATCTTCGGACAGATATAAAAAAACAGGAGCGGATGGAAAATTCTCATCCGCTCCTGTTTTCTATTTTGTTCAGCTGTTGGAAGCCGTCTTTTCGCCCAGCGTCACATTGACCGTCTGCATCTGGCCTTCACGCGCAATGGTGATGGAAAGCGTATCGCCTGCTGCGTGCTTCTGCATCAGGGTGCCAAGGTCGTCCTTGGAGGCGATCTCGGTGCCGTCCACGCTCACGATGCGGTCACCGGCCTGCAGGCCTGCCTTTTCGGCAGGGCCGCCCTTGACCACCTCCACAACGTAAACGCCGTAGGCATTCACGCCCAGTTGAGAAGCAGTCTGTGCGTCGGTCACGGCCAGATAGGTGATGCCCAAATAAGGCCGTCCGGTCACATAGCCGTTCTCCAGCAGTTCCTGTGCCACCTTGATGGCATCGTTGATGGGGATGGCAAAGCCCAGGCCCTCTGCGTCGCTGGAAGAGGATTTTGCATTCACAATGCCGACCAGCTCACCGTTCATATTGAACAGGCCGCCGCCGGAGTTGCCGGGGCTGACCGAAGCATCCATCTGGATCAGGGACATGGTGTTCACAGAGCTGCTGCCCTGAATGGTGACGCTGCGGTTCAAAGCGCTGATCATGCCGCCGGTGACGGTGCCGCCCAGCTCACCCAGCGGGTTGCCCACAGCCATCACGCTCTGGCCCACCTTCAGGCTGTCGCTGTTGCCCACGGTGGCGGGGGTCAGGCCGTCAGCATCGATCTTGATGACCGCGATATCGCTGGTGGTATCTTCGCCCACGAGGGTGGCGGTGTAGTCCTTGTCACCAATGGTAACGGTGATGGTGGAGGCGCCGTCCACCACATGTGCACAGGTGAGGATGTAGCCGTCCGAGCTGATGATCACGCCGCTGCCGGCACCGCTCTCCACCTGATTCTGGCCGTACCACGACCACTGAGAGTAGACCACCTGCTCCGTAGTGATGACCACCACGCTGGGGCTGACCAGATCAGCCACCTGTTCAGTGGTCAGGCTGCTGCCGCTGCTGGATGCTGCGGTGATGGAACTATCCGAACCGGATGCACTGTCGGCCGTAGAGGAAGGTGCCACCTGCTGAATGACCACCTTGCCGCTGCCGCCAAACTTTGCCCCCACAAAGCCGCCCGCAAAGCCCATGGCTGCGGCCAGCACCAGCGCCACGGCGCTGCGTGCAACGCGCTTGCCATTGAACTTTTTCTTCTTTTTAGGGGGCTGCGCGTCCTGCGGCTGTACCGGATGTACCGGCGGCGTTGCACCGCCTGCGCCGTTGTCTGTCTGCGGGGCGGTGTAAGCGGTCTCCGGTTCCGGCTGCGGGTCGTTGTACTGGTTGGCGGTGTTCATGCCGCTGCTGCCCACATTGGGATAACCGGTATCTCCGCTTTCGTTTTTATCCTGAGAGGAATAATCATATTCCCATTTGTTCTCATTGTCCATGCTGATACTTCCTTTCCGTAAGGGATACGTCCACAGGAGCCCTGTTCCTTTGAACTGCTCCTATTGTAACCGTCAATTGTGAAAATCAATCGCGCGCGCCGTGAAGAAACTGTGAAATAAAGACGCACTTTCCGCCCTTGACAGAGGCCTTTGCGCTTGCTATTGTAAAAGCGTAAATTCAGGAGGAACACACCATGGAACTGCACCGCACAGACGAGGGCTTTGCCCTCTATAAGGAAAAAACACAGATCGGCTTCTGCGCGCTCACGCCCGCCGCAAAGGGGGCTGCCATTACCGCGTTTGGCATCGAACCGCAGTGGCGGCGCAAAGGCTACGGCTCCTATCTATTAAAAGAAGCCTTGCGCGCCTACGCCGGATACGACCGCGAAAAGGCTACCGTATTTACCGCCCCGCTGCCCGCCGATGCCGCAGAGCTTGCGTTCTGGGCAAAGTTCGGCTTTGCGGCAGAAGGCAGGCAGCTGGTGCGCCGCCGCACGCCGGACCTGACCGCCGTCAAGTTCGTGCAGGACTTTCTGGCCGCGCGGCTGGCACAGCCGCGCCTTTGCATCGATGCTACCTGCGGCAACGGCGGCGACACGGCCTTCCTGTGCGGCATCACCGCGCCGGAAGGAAAGGTAGTCGGCTTTGACGTGCAGGAAGCTGCCATTGCATCCACCCGGAAGCATCTGGAGCAGCTGGGCGTGCCTGCCGCCCGGTATGAGCTGCACTGCCAAAGCCACGCAGACCTTTTACAGGTTGTGCAGCCCGGCACGGCAGATGCGGTGATGTTCAACTTTGGCTGGCTGCCCGGGGCCGACCACGCAGTGTTCTCCACCGCGCAGAGCAGCATCCCCGCCCTGCAGGCGGCTTTGGAAGCCGTGCGCCCCGGCGGCGTGGTGAGCGCCATCCTCTACAGCGGGCAGGTCATCGGCACGGATGAAAAGCAGGCGGTGCTGGAATATCTCCGGGCACTTCCGCTCAAAAGTTTTACCGTTCTGGTGTGTGATTTTGCCAACTGGGCCGAAACCGCCCCTCTGCCCTGCATCATCCTGAAAAAATAACGAAAACACTTGCATTATGGAGCGTTTTCGGATAAAATAGAGTACGTATGTGTAAAAAGACGGCCTCGCCCTCTCCGTCTTTGCTTCGCAAATCCACCTCTCCCAAAGGGAGAGGCCTTGGCAAAAAGATGCACTTTGCGTGGACTGCCAAGGGCTCCCACTTTGGGGGAGCTGGCGCGTTAGCGCCTGAGAGGGCGAGCCCGGCAAAGTCCAACCGGACATACTGAATGCAAAAATCCACTTCCTGCTCCACAGCAGGTTTATCAGGAGATCTACAGTTTATGACAAATCGTGAAGAAATCGAGCGCCGCCGGACGTTTGCGATCATCAGCCATCCCGACGCCGGTAAGACCACTCTGACCGAAAAGCTGCTGCTGTACGGCGGAGCCATCAATCAGGCAGGCTCCGTCAAGGGCAAGCAGAGCGCAAAGCACGCCGTGTCCGACTGGATGGACATTGAGAAGCAACGCGGTATTTCCGTCACCTCTTCTGTCCTGCAGTTCAACTACGCAGGCAAGTGTGTGAACATTCTGGACACCCCGGGCCATCAGGACTTCTCGGAGGATACCTACCGCACCCTGATGGCGGCAGACTCTGCCGTCATGGTCATCGACGCTGCAAAGGGCGTTGAGGCACAGACCATCAAGCTGTTCAAGGTGTGCACCCTGCGCCACATCCCCATCTTCACCTTCATCAACAAGATGGACCGCGAAGCCCGCGACCCCTTTGAGCTGATGGAGAACATTGAGGAGATTTTGGGCATCAAGACCTACCCCATGAACTGGCCCATCGGCTGCGGCAAGGAGTTCAAGGGCGTGTTCGACCGCAACACCCGCAAGGTGCTGGCATTCTCCAGCGACGGCCGCGCCAACGGCGTGAAGAAGGTGGATGAGACCGAGGCCGAGCTGGGCGATCCCGCACTGGACGAGCTGCTCACCCCGTATCTGCACCAGCAGCTGGTGGATGAGATCGAGCTGTTGGACGGCGCTGCCGAAGAATTTGACCTCGACAAGGTGCTGCGCGGCGAGCTGAGTCCCGTGTTCTTTGGTTCCGCTCTGACCAACTTCGGCGTGGAGCCTTTTCTGGAGAACTTCCTGCGGCTCACCCCCACCCCGCTGGCCCGCGTGGACAGCCTGACCGGCGAGACCGTGGACCCCTGCCGCGACGAGTTCTCTGCCTTCATCTTTAAAATTCAGGCCAACATGAACAAGGCCCACCGCGACCGCATCGCCTTTATGCGCATCTGCTCCGGCAAGTTCGAGCGCGGCATGGAGGCCTACCATGTGCAGGAGGGCAAGAACATCAAGCTGGCCACCGGCACCCAGCTGATGGCGCAGGACCGCGCCATCGTGGACGAGGCCTACGCCGGCGATATCATCGGCCTGTTCGACCCGGGCATCTTCTCCATCGGCGACACCTTGTGCACCGGCAAAAAGAAGGTCCAGTTCGCAGGCATCCCCACCTTCTCGCCGGAGCACTTTGCCCGCATTGAGCAGAAGGACACCATGAAGCGCAAGCAGTTCGTGAAGGGCATGGAGCAGATCGCGCAGGAGGGTGCCATCCAGATCTTCCGCGAAGTGGGCGGCGGCATGGAAGAAGTGGTGGTCGGCGTGGTCGGCGTACTGCAGCTGGAAGTGCTGGAGTACCGCCTGAACACCGAGTACAACGTGGAGATCCGGATGCAGCAGCTGCCCTTTGAACAGCTGCGCTGGGTGCAGAACGACCCCGACACCTACAACCTGCGGGATCTGGACCTGACCAGCGACACCAAGGCTGTGGAGGATATGAAGGGCAACCGCCTGCTGCTGTTCACCTCCGACTGGGCGGTGCGCTGGGCTGAGACCCACAACGAAACGCTGAAACTGAGCGAGTTCGGCAATATCTGAGTTGAAAGAGAGCTGCGGTGCGGGAATATCCCGCAGCTGCGGTTCTTTTTTCATAAAACACAAAAAATACAACGAAGAATGCCAGCTACGGAATGCGCTGCTCCCATTGCGGGGAACACTGCTGGCATGGAGGGAAAATATATGCAAAACATCAATATTGGCAAAAGCGGCATTCAGGTGCCGTTTCTCGGCATGGGCACCTGGGCCATCGGCGGCGGCTCCTGGTGGGGCGACAACGACGACAGCCTTTCAGTCAAGGCCATCCAGACTGCTGTGGAGCAGGGCATCCAGTGGATCGACACCGCCCCCATCTACGGCCTGTACCACAGCGAGACCGTGGTGGGCGAAGCCATGAAGCACATCGACCGCGACAAGGTGGTGCTTTCCACCAAGTGCGGTCTGGAGTGGCGGCATGAAACACCGGTACTGCACAAGGTCGTGGACGGCACCACCGTTTACCGCGACCTGTCTGCAAAGAGCATCATCGAGGATGTGGAGGACAGCCTGCGCCGCCTGCACACCGATCATCTGGATGTGCTGTACACCCACTGGCAGACCCCCGATTTCGGCATCTACCCGCTGGAAGAGACGGTGGAAGCCATGATGAAGCTGAAGGAGCAGGGCAAGATCCGTGCCATCGGTGCATCCAACGTCACTGCGGACATCATCCGCGGCTACTGCAAGTACGGCCAGCTGGATGTCATTCAGGAAAAGTACAGCCTGCTCACCCGCCGTGTGGAAAAGCAGCTGCTGCCCACCTGCAGGGAGCTGGGCGTATCCGTGCAGGCATACTCTCCGCTGGAGCAGGGCCTGCTGACCGGCAAGGTGACCATGGACACCACCTATCCCGAGGGCAGCACCCGCAACTCCAACCCCAGCTTCCAGCCCGCCCGCCGGGCACAGGCGCTGGATATGCTGGCAAAGTGGGGCGACCTGACCGAGAAATACGACTGCTCTCTGGCACAGCTGGTGATCGCCCTGACCGCCCGCATGATCCCCGGCCTGCATGTGCTGTGCGGTGCCCGCACTCCGCAGCAGGTGATGGACAACGCCGGTGCGCTGCACATCAAACTGGACGGTGCCGATGCCGTCCGCATGAAGTGGGACGTGGACGCCATTTCCTGATGGTTTGACCATCGGAACAGCCTCCGCTTCGCTCTGGCCATATCATATTTAGAAGAATTATTCTTTTATGTTTGGGTCCTGAAAAGCCTGCGGGCTTTTCAGGGCCCCTTTTTCACGCAAAAGATCGAAACCGGCAGATGATGCCGTTTTTCTTTATGACTCTTTCTGTGAAAATGCAATGCCGGACAGCCCGCAGGCCGTCCGGCATTGCTCTTATAAAAATAAAAATTCCGCTGTTTATGGCCAGCGCAAAGCGGAGGCCATTTAAAATCGTCAGCTGTTCTCCTTCCAGAACAATCCGCCGCTGGTCTGGAACAGCATCCACGGGTTCACGCTCTTGCTGCCAAGCTTGAAGTCCATGGTCAGCTCCTCACCCAGCACGCCTACAGCCTGCCCCTTTTCCACCGTCTGCCCGGCGGAAACGGAAAGAGTCTGCAGCCCGTACAGGTAGCTGCGCATCCCGCAGCCATGGTCGATGACCACCGTGTTGCCGGTAAGGGCCAGCTCTGCGGCCAGCACCACCACGCCGTTTGCAGGGGCGCGGCAGGGTTCACCGGGGATGGTATAAAGCTTTGTGGAGTTGGAACGGCTGCCCTGCCGGCCGTTCGCCACCCTGACCTGACCGTAATCCACAAGGGTGGTGTAGCTTTCCACCGGGTTCACAAAGCCGCCCTGCCACATTTTTTCCCGCGCGGGCGCTTCGTACAGGCCCCAGACTGCATTGCGGAACTGGGTGTTTGCCGCATCCGATGCATCCGGTTCCGGCTCCACGTCCACCGTGCCAAAATCCTTGGGCAGCACGATGATGCTGCGGGTGATGGTCTCGCCATTCACGGTAATGTTCACCTCATGCCCGCCGGAGGAAGCGTTGTATGCCGCCGGGATGTAGGCCCGCCAGCCATCGGCTGCACGCACGCACTGCACATTGCCAAGGTCGGTCTCCACAGTGGGTGCTGCATCGCCGGTCATGCCGGAGATGCGCAGGCCCACAATGCCGCCCTGCTCCACCCGCTCGGCGGAAAGCTCCACCTCCGCGCTGGCCTGCAGGGTGAACCGGAAGGCATAACGATACCAGCCGGTGGGCTTTGCGGGCTTTTCCAGCCCCAGATTTTTGCGCACTGCGCCGGTGCTGCCGCCCTCAAATTGGGTGGCCATGCCGCCCTCCGGCACCCGCCAGACCGATAGCTCTGCCTTATATTCGCCGTTGGTCGGGAACAAAAAGCTTTGATAATCGCTCACACTGCCCACAAATACAATGCTGCCATAGGCGTTCTGGATGGTGAGGGTGGTGTAGCTGGCCCAGTCCGGCAGAGTGATGGCCGGGTGGGCCGTGTACAGCGTGCCCAGCTTCTGCACCGTGAGGGTGGCGGGGCTGGCAAACACCTTATCGAGCTTTCCGCCGATGAGCGGCACCTGCCAGCACCAGCCGTTGGGTTCCAGCGCTTCGGTGCCAAACTGCGCGGTGCTGTCCGGGCAGCCGCCCTCGGTGGTAAAGGCATAGCTCACGCCCATCACCGCGCCCAGAAAGATGCCTACGCCCAGCACCACACCCACGAGCCAGAGCAGAAAACGCTTCATGATACACTCCTTCTATGTAGCAAAAAGGGCGCACCGGCACAGCCTTTTGCAGACTGCCGGTGCGCCCGAAGGTTTACGGTTCGTGTTTTTATTCTGCAGCATCCTCTGCAGGGGCAGCCTCTTCGGCAGCAGCCTCCGGCTCCACCGTTGCAGCATCGTCCTCGCCGAACAGCAGACGCTCGTACTCGTCCAGCTCCTTCTCACGGCGGTGCAGGTAAACAGCAACAGCAGCAAGGGCACCGGCAACAGCGGCCAGAACAGTGATCACAGCGACCAGACAAGATTTCTTCATAGGTTCAATACACTCCTTTTTTCGTTGAAACGATGTTTCAGCTTTCATTCCAGTGCTTGTTGGCTTTTATTATACCCGTTCCTGTCAAAAATTACAACCATTCAGGTCAAAAAGGCCAAAATTTCATACCATAAGCTTCTTATATGACTTAAACGCACCGGGCAGGGTATACTCGGCCTGCAGGGCTTCCCGGCTTGCCCAGACGCAGCCTGCCGGAGCATCTTGGGCGGGCACATGCAGCAGGATGCCGTTCATATGCCACTCGATGTGGCTGAAGATGTGCTTTGCAGCGGGCAGCGCTTCCGGCGCGGCGGTGCCGGTATTCACCCCCATGGCCTGCAGGCGGGCAAGGACCTCTCCGGCTGCAAGGGCTTCACCCTCCCACAGTACCGGCTGCCACAGCCCGGCAAGCAGGCCCTTTTGGGGCCGCTGCTGCAAAAGGAAACCTGCCGGGCTTTCCAGCAGGGCCAGCGTCACAGGCTGCAGTCTGCGGGGCTTGGGCGCTGCTTTGCGGGGCAGCTCCAATGCAGTGCCCGCAGCACGGGCGGCGCACAGGTGGGCAAGCGGGCATTTTTCGCACAGGGGCGCACCGTTCGGCACGCAGACCAGCGCTCCCAGCTCCATAAGGGCCTGATTGTAGTCGCCGGGCGCATCCGGCGGCTGGTGCTCCATCACGCGGGCGGTGAACGCTTTTTTCACTGCCGGTTCCGTGACGGCAGCGGGGTCGTTGTACAAACGGGAGAACACCCGCAGCACATTGCCGTCCACGGCGGGCACCGGGATGCCGAAGCTGATGGACGCAACGGCCCCCGCCGTGTAGTCCCCGATGCCGGGCAGGGCCCGCAGGGCATCATAGTCGGCGGGCAGCTGTCCGCCGTACTGCTCGCAGACGATGCGTGCAGCCTTTTGCAGGTTGCGCACCCGGCTGTAGTAGCCAAGACCCTCCCAGAGCTTGTGCAGCTTTTCCTCTTCGCAGGCGGCAAGGGCCGGAATGTCCGGCAGGGCGGCGAGAAAGCGTTCGTAGTAGGGCAGTGCCGCCGAGACCCGGGTCTGCTGCAGCATGATCTCGCTGAGCCACACATGGTAGGGGCTGGGGTCGGTGCGGAAGGGCAGGATGCGGTGGTTTTTGTAAAACCAGTCCAGCAGGGCAGAGGAAATGTTCTCCACTTGTTTTGTGCTCCTTATCAAAAAACGGGCCGCCGCAAGGTGCAGCAGCCCGGTAAAAGTATGCGCGCTTATCAGAAGCCGTATGCAGTGCGGGGGAAGGGCAGCACGTCACGGATGTTCTGGATGCCCGTGAGGTACATGATCATGCGCTCGAAGCCCAAGCCGTAGCCGGCGTGCTCCACGCCGCCGAACTTGCGCAGGTTCAGGTACCAGTCGTAGTTGGTCTTGTCCATGCCAAGCTCGTCCATGCGGGCCACCAGCTTGTCGTAGTTCTCTTCACGCTGGCTGCCGCCGATCAGCTCGCCGATGCCGGGCACCAGCATATCTGCGGCTGCCACGGTCTTGCCGTCCGGGTTCTGCTTCATGTAGAAGCTCTTGATCTCCTTCGGGTAGTCGGTGACGAACACAGGCTTCTTGAACACTACCTCGGTCAGGTAGCGCTCGTGCTCGGTCTGGATGTCCACGCCCCACTCCACAGGGAACTGGAACTTCTTGTTGTTCTTCTTCAGGATCTCGATGGCCTCGGTGTAGCTGATGCGGCCAAACTCGCAGTTTGCCACCAGCTCCAGACGCTCGATGAGGCCCTTGTCGATGAACTGGTTGAAGAAGGCCATTTCATCCGGGCAGTTGTCCAGCACGTAGCGGATGACGTACTTGGTCATGGCCTCGGCGGTGTCCATGTAGCCGGACAGATCGCAGAATGCCATCTCCGGCTCGATCATCCAGAACTCGGCGGCGTGACGGGTGGTAAAGCTCTTCTCGGCACGGAAGGTGGGGCCGAAGGTGTACACCTTGCCGAATGCCATAGCCATGGCTTCGGCTTCCAGCTGGCCGGAAACGGTCAGGTTGACCGGCTTCTCGAAGAAGTCCTGGGTGTAATCCACGGTGCCGTCCTCGTTCTTGGGCACATTCTCAAGGTCGAGGGTGGTCACGCGGAACATCTCGCCTGCGCCCTCACAGTCGGAAGAGGTGAGCAGCGGAGAGTGAGAGTAAACGAAGCCGTTCTCCTGGAAGAACTTGTGGATGGCGTAGGCAGCGGCGCTGCGCACGCGGAAAGCGGCGTTGAAGGTGTTGGTGCGGGGGCGCAGGGTGGGCATGGTGCGCAGATATTCCATGCTCATCTTCTTTTTCTGCAGCGGATACTCGTCCGCCGGGCAGTCGCCCAGGATCTCCACACTGTCGGCATTCAGCTCAAAGGGCTGCTTTGCCTGCGGGGTGAGCACCAGCTTGCCCTTGACGCGCAGGCTGCTGTACAGACCGGTGTGGATCACCTCATCGTAGTTTGCCAGCTTGCCTGCTTCCAGCACGACCTGCAGGGTTTTGAAGCAGCCGCCGTCCGACAGGGCGATGAAGCCGATGTTCTTGGAGTCGCGGATGTTCTTTGCCCAGCCGCAGACGGTGATCTCGGTGCCGTCGGCGGGGGTGTTTTTGAACAGCGAAACGATCTCAGTGCGTTCCATAGTGTTTGTTCTCCCTTTCGATATAAAATGAAAAAGACAGCTTTGTTCTCCCTGAAAGTTCAGGGCGAACAAGCTGTCTTGTAATGTCCGCGGTGCCACCTGAATTACCGGAAGTGTCCGGTCGCTCACGCGCTCAATAAAAGCGCTGCCCCTGTAACGCAGGGCCTGCGGCGCACCTACTAATGGCAGCTGCCATGTTCAGTTTGCTGCTCCCGGGTGTTCGTTCACGCGGCGTGCGGGCGCGGCTCTCAGCTGTGCCGCACTCTCTGGGCCGGACGGCCCGCGCTACTTTTCCCGATCTTTGCATTTTACCTTTAAAAAATAGCACTTTGGCGGCGTTTTGTCAAGCACCGCCCAGCAATGCGGCAGCAAGGCCCTTTGCCGCCAGCTGCCCGGCATAAAGAGCCTCGTTCAGGTTATTGCCGTGCCCGCCGATCTCAATGAGCAGGCTGCCGGTGGTCAGATCCTGATTGTAGAACCGGTAGCTGAACAGCACCGGCCGGGTAAAACCGGGGTACATTCCTTCCATGCTGCGCTCCCACGCAGCGGCAAAGCGCAGGTTCTGCCGCCAGCCCGGCAGCTGAACGGTGGTGCCGTTGTCGCACCCGCAGATAATCATGACCTGTGCGGCCTGCCGCCCGTCCACCGTGCACACCGGGGCATAGCGGCTGCCGCTTTCCGTCTCGATGGCATCCCGGTGGACATCCAGCACCACCTTGATGCTGGGATACCGGGCCAGATACTGCTGCACCACGGCCCGGCTGTTGGCATAGCTGCCGGTGTAGCTGGGGTAGTCGTTCAGGGTCTCGTCGTGCAGGGTGTTGATGCCTGCCGCATTGAGGGTATCGGCCACCACACGGCCCACCGCGCACATGTTCATGCTGCAGTCGGTGCTGCGGGCACCATCGCCGGGGGCAAACCACAGCCCGGCCGAAAGGCGGTAGTCCTCGGTGGCGTGAGTGTGCATCACCAGCACCTGCGGGTCGGGACTGTTCGGCTCAATGGCAAAGGGCAGCGGATTCTCGATCTCCGCCGCAATGTCTGCCGCCGTCTGCCGGGTATTGTTTTTGATGCTGCCCGCCCCGCAGGGAATGTACTTTTCGCCGCTGCCCTGCGGATAATTTTTTTCAATGACAGTCCCCGCATCCGCCGGGCGGGCTTCCTCGCCCAGCAGCGGCACAAGGTAGTCCTCAATGTTCCCGGTCAGCGCCTGCACGGCCTGCGGCAGAGAAGATGCCGCCGCTTCCGGTGTGCTGTCCGGTGCGGCTTCCACCTGCACAGATGATGCGGGCTGCTCCTGTGCGGACTGCCGCCCCAGCCAGAAAAGAGTTTCGGCCATGGGCAGCGGTGCAGTAATGGCCGCAGCCAGCATCAGTGCCGCCGTGCGGGCAAAGATGCACAGTGCGGCAAACAGAGCAGCCGCTTCCAGAAACGGCACGATATGCCCCTGCGCCCGGGCGGGCGGCAGTGCTTTGCTGCGCATAAAATAACCTCCCTTCCGGCCCACCGGTGTTACCCCGCCAGCCAGAACAGCTGCGCCACGCTGAGCCTTGGCTGCAAGGCCCGGTTGATGGCACCGGCCAGAAGAGCCGAGCCGTGGGCGATCACGCTGTCCAGCGCCCGGGGCGTGACCACAAGATCTGCTCCTTCGTCCGAATCCATCAAGGTGGGGATGCCCGCCGCGATCACCGGCACGCCCAGCGCTGCCGCGTCCAGATGCTTTGCATGATCCGCCTGCGCCGGGTACAGCCCGGTGTCGGAGAACTGCACGCTGCGGCCCAGCCGCGCACCCTCGGCACTGCAAAGGCTGTCCACGCAGATCAGGGCCGCCGGCCGCACCGCTTTCACCATGGCCCCGGCCAGCTGGCGCAGAGTCAGCCCGGTGGAGGCCGACACCCCCGGCGCAATGGCGGCCACCGGCCGGATGCCTTTTACCGGCAGCGTGTGCTGCGGCCCCATGGTGACTAAAATCTTCTGCGCCGTGCGCGGGCCGAGGGCATCCGCCGTGACCCGCCGGTTCCCGATGCCCAGCACCAGCACCGGCCCTTCCGGCGGCAGCAGGGCGCGCAGTTCTGCCGCACAGGTCTCGATCACCGCAGCGTCCCGCTCGTCCAGCACGCTGACGCTGGGCATTTCCAGCGTGACATACCGTCCGCGGGGCTTCGCCAGCCCTTCGCGCGCGATCTCCACCCGCGTTATTGTGACCCCGCCGCGCTTTGCTGTGGCAAGCCTTACCCCGGCAGGCAGCGCCCCCTGTGCCGCGCCAAACATCTCGTCTGCCATATCGGTAAAACGCATTTTTCTGCTCCTCCTGCCTGTTTTGGGGCCAAATGCCCCCTCTGCATGCAGAAAGTATGGAAAAAATAAAACTTTTCTAAACAAAAATCAAAAAAACGCTTGCGCTGGTACGCGAAATATGGTATCATAGGGTGCGCTGTTATAGGTAGCCAAGGAGGTGGAACGAATGCCTAACATCAAATCTCAGAAGGACCGCGTCGTGCAGGCTGCTGCAGAGCAGGCTCACAACAAGGCCATTAAGACCAACCTGAAAACAGTCGTCAAGAAGGCAGACGCTGCCATCGATGCGAATGCCGCTGACAAGGACGCAACCGTCCTGGCTGCTGTTTCCGCGATCGACAAGGCTCGCGCTAAGGGTGTCATCAAAAAGAACACCGCCAGCCGCAAGATCAGCCGTATGGCAAAGCGTGCTAACAAGAACGCTTGATCGCTTTCTGATTGACGAACAAAACCTCTGTACCGGGTTTCCGGCACAGGGGTTTTTGTTTTGCCCGCTTTTCAGGGCACGGCAGCAGGCCGCTCAAAATCGCACAGGGTGGCAAAATCGAACCCCGGTGCCTGCTCCAGAAGCTGCTCCGGCGGCAGGCCGTCGGGCGGCTCGGCCAGCAGCGCCCACGCAGCCCATGCCGTGGGCACCGCCGCCGCAAGGGCCAGCCCCGGCAGCGCCAGTGCCGGGCATGTATGGAACGCACTGCCCGGCGGCAGGGCTGCCACCGCGCACAAGGCCTGTGCAGCCCAAAGCTCCCACAAAAGGGTCGTCCAGCGGTGCTTCATCCGCATCACCTCCTGTTTTGCACAGTTTACCGCAGTGCGGTGGAAAAACAGGGCGAAGGGTGGCGGACAAAGCAGCAATGTTCTTGTGTATTTCTTCTTCAGTTCTGGTCGTGACTTTTGCCCGCCCAGCTGCACACCACGCCGCACACAAGGCTGGTGGTAACACCGGCCGCAGCGGCGGTCAGCCCGCCTGTGAGGATGCCCACAGCGCCTTCTTCCTGCAGCGCGGTGCGCACGCCCTTTGCCAGCAGATGGCCAAAGCCCAGCAGGGGAACCGTGGCCCCGCACCCGGCAAACTCGGCCAGCGGGGCATACCACCCAATGGCCGAAAGCACCACGCCCGCCACCACATATCCGGTCAGGATGCGGGCCGGGGTCAGGCCGGTCAGGTCGATGAGCAGCTGTCCCGCCACGCAGATGGCCCCGCCCACACAGAAAGCCCAGAAATAGTTCATCTTACTTCTCCTTTTCCGGCGCACGCAACTCCACCAGATGCGCCACCGCCGGGATGGTCTCCTTCTGCAAAAAGGTGGTCTGGCTCATCAGGGCCCCGGTGGCTGTGAACAGCACCCGCTTCTGGCTGCCCCGGCGCAGGCGCGGCAGGATGTGCCCGCACAGCACCGCCGCGCAGCAGCCCGGGCCGGAGCCGCCGCTCTTTACGCTCTGCTCGTTTGCATCGAACAGGATGCACCCGCAGTCTACATGGTTTTTGATCAGCAAGCCTTCTGCGGCCAGCAGCTCCCGCAGCAGCTGACTGCCCACCTGCCCAAGGTCGCCGGTATAGATGCAGTCGAACTCCTGCGGTTCGGTGCCGGTATCCTTAAAATAGTGCAGCAGGGTGGAAGCCGCTGCCGGGGCCATGGCAGCCCCCATATTGTTGATGTCCTTTACCTGATAATCCTGCACACGGCCAAAGGTGGCAGCGGCAATGCCAACGCCTTCGCCCTGCGGCTGCAAAAGGCAGCATCCGGCAGCGGTGGCAGTCCACTGGGCCGTGGGCGTGCGCACCGCGCCGTAGCTCAGCGGCGTGCGGAACTGCCGCTCTGCCGCGCAGAAGTGGCTGGAAGCCATGGCCAGCAGATTGCGCGCAGCACCGCCCTCGCACAGAGCAGCGCCCAGCGCAAGGCCCTCGGCCATGGTGCTGCAGGCCCCGAACAGCCCGGCAAAGGGCACGCCCAGCTCCCGCATGGCATAGCTGGATGCCGTGCACTGGGCCTGCAGATCCCCGGCAAGGGCCAGCTGCACCTTTTCCTGCGGAAGCGCCGCCTTTTGCAGGCACAGCCGCGCGGCGCGCAGCTGCAGGTATTTTTCCGCAGCTTCCCAGCTGGACTGGCCAAAGCGGTTGTCTGCGCTCAGCTCGTCGAACTCTGCCGCCAGCGGGCCTTCGCTCTCTTTTTTGCCGCCCACCGCTGCACCCGCAGCGATCACCGGCAGTGTCTGGAACAGCAGGGTATCCCCGCACCGGACCGTCATAGGCAAAATTTCTCCTTCGTGGAAAATAGATGGAAAACGTTCCATAAAATGTTGTATAATAACATCATGTTGCAATCTTACGGCACACTTGCCCGTGTTTATGACAGCACAGGCACACCCGCCATGCCCAGCACCCACAGCACCGCGCCGTACACCACCGCCGCCAGCGTGCCGTACACGATCACCGGCCCGGCAATGGTGAACATCTTGGCCCCGGTACCCAGCACCCGGCCCTCGGCCTTGAACTCGATGGCCGCGCTGACCACCGCATTGGCAAAGCCTGTGATGGGCACCAGCGACCCGGCCCCGGCCTTTGCGGCCAGCTTCTGGTACCAGCCCAGCGTGGTAAGCACCGCTGAGAGCACGATCAGGCTGCAGCTGGTCAGGGTGCCGGCAAGGTCGGCTTCCACGCCCATGGCAAGATAGCTCTGGCGCAGCACTTCGCCCAGCAGGCAGATGCCGCCGCCCACGCCAAAAGCCCACAGGCAGTCCAGCCCCAAGGGCGAGTGCGGCCCGATGCGCCGCACCCGGCGCGCATATTCCTGTGCTGTCATTTTCATATTGTTTCCCCTCCGGGCATAGCTTGCCCATAGGAAGCAAACTCTATGCACATCCACCGGAAAGAAGGTATTCCAGATGAACCTGTCTGTCCATCCTCATCACCGCCGCCATCTGCGGCCCGCCGTGCGGCGCGTGCTCACCGTTACCGTCGTGGCCTGCATTGCCGTGGGCGGGGCCTCGTTCGTGCTGCACAGCCGTTCCGCTGTGCCTGCCGCCTCGGCAACTTCCACGTCCAGCGCCTCGGCAGCATCAGAGGCAGAAAGCAGTCTGCTGACCGCCCGGCAGGCGCAGGCCATTCTGGATGATCCCCGCATGGTGCTGGTGAACCACACGAACAAAATGCCGGACGATCGTACCTTTACCACCAAGGCGTGCGGCTCGGCCACCGCTGTGAACAAGACCCTGCAGACCGAAGCCGCCGATGCGTTCCTCGCCATGCAGGCCGCCGCCGCAAAGGACGGCGTGACCATCTGGATGCAGAGCGGCTACCGCAGCGTGGACTACCAGAAGAACCTCTACGACCAAAAGACCCAGTATTTCCGCAATAAGGGCCTGAGCGAAGCCGAAGCGAAAAAGCAGGCGGCAAATATCGTGAACCCGCCGGGTTACTCGGAGCACAACTGCGGTCTTGCTGCCGACCTGAACAGCCCGGAGCACACCGACCTGACCGAGGGCTTTGAAAACACCGAGGCATTCCGCTGGCTGAGCGCCCATGCCGTGGAATACGGGTTCATCCTGCGGTACCCCAAAAACGCAGAAGCCGTTACCGAGATCACCTACGAGCCGTGGCACTGGCGCTATGTGGGGCCGGAAAATGCGGCCCTGATCCAGCAGAGCGGCCTGTGCTTTGAGGATGCCGTTGCCGTGCTGCAGAAGCTTGCTGCAGGGGAGAAGATCACCGGTTAAAAATCCGTAAAACCGAGGGGCTTTTCGTTGCATTTTGCACACAGTTATGGTAAGATAACAATAGTCTGCCCTGATGCAGGACCGCTTTGGGCAGCTGCAAAAATGTTTTGAACAAAAGAAGGAATATTTTATGATAAATCGCACAAAAATCTTTACAATTGCTCTCACCGGCGCGCTGGCTGCTGTCGCTCTTACCGGCTGCGGCGGTTCCGCCAGCTCTTCGGCCGCTCCCTCCTCCGTTTCCACCGCTGCTGCGGAATCTCCCGCTTCCAGCGCCGCCGCATCCGCTGTTGTGGACAATGCTGCCGAGAACGGCTCTGATGCACTGGACGGTGTTTTCAATGCTCTGCTGGAAGCCGACCCCATCTCCAACCAGTTCGAGATCGCAGCCATGAACATTGAGTACGATTTCGGCCTGAAGGCTGAGGACGTGGTGAGCTACAAGGGCGTGAAGAGCAACGACAACGGCGATGCCGGTCTGGTGCTGGTGCTCGAAGCTGCCGACGGCAAGGCCGAGGACGTAGCCAACCAGCTGGCTTCCTACCAGCAGGATCAGGTGGCCTTCTACGGCAACTACGCCGAGTTTGCTCAGGCGCAGGATAACGTGGAGAACGCTGTCATCGCCTTCAAGGGCAACACCATTGTCATGGTGATCGCATCCAACGAGTGCACTGCCGATCTGGACAGCGCCGTGGACAGCGCACTGGCAGACTGAATCTGGATCCACCCAAGGCCGGTGCCATTTGCGGCATCGGCTTTTTTCGGCTAAAAGGAGGCTGACGCTTTGGTTTTCAGCACCATCATCTTTCTGTTCCGGTTTCTGCCCATCACGCTGGCGCTGTATTACCTTGCGCCCGCAAAGCTCAAGAACACCGTGCTGTTCCTCTGCAGTCTGGTGTTCTACTGCTGGGGCGAGGTACGCTTCTTCCCGGTGATGGTGGCCCTGATTCTGATCAACTATATCAGCGGCCTTGCCATCGAGCATTTTGACCAGCGCCCGGCCTTGCGCAAAGCGTTCCTGCTTGCCGCCCTGATTGGCAGCCTTGGGATGCTGTTCTACTTCAAATACGCAAACTTTGTGCTGCGCAGCGCAAACGCCCTGCTGGGCACCGCCTTTGCCGAGATCCAGGGCATTGGCACTCTGCCGCTGGGCATCAGCTTTTACACCTTCCAGACCCTTTCCTACTCCATCGATGTTTACCGCCGGGATGTAAAGGCAGAGCGTAATATCATCGACTTTGGTGCCTATGTGGTCATGTTCCCTCAGCTGATCGCCGGCCCCATCGTGAAATACCGCGATGTCTCGAACCAGCTGCACGTATACCGGCACCGCTACAGCCTGCAGCAGCTCGAAGAGGGCATGACCCTGTTCACCTTTGGCCTTGCCAAAAAGGTGCTGCTGGCGGATGCCATCGGTACTTTGTGGACAGACATCATCGGCGTTGCGGACAGCCCTTCCACCACCTTTGTGGGCCTTGCCAATGCATCCACCCCGCTGGTGTGGCTGGGCATCATCGCCTACAGCCTGCAGCTCTACTTTGACTTTTCCGGCTACTCCATGATGGGCATTGGCATGGGCAAGATGCTGGGCTTCGACTTCCCCGCAAACTTCAACTACCCTTATATCTCCGCATCCATCACCGAGTTCTGGCGGCGCTGGCACATGACCCTTTCCGGCTGGTTCCGGGAGTATGTGTATATCCCTCTCGGCGGCAACCGCAAGGGCCTGAAGCGCCAGATCTTCAACCTGTTCGTGGTGGAGCTGCTCACCGGCATCTGGCACGGCGCGAACTGGAACTTTATCTGCTGGGGCCTGTACTACTTTGTGCTGCTGGCTGTAGAAAAGCTGTTCCTGCTGCCCCACCTGCAAAAGGGCAGAGTGTGGCCCCACATCTACACCCTGTTCCTCGTGGTGGTGGGCTGGGCCATGTTCGTGGGCAACGATACGGGCGTAAGCTTCGGTCTGCTGTTCCACAAGCTGTTCGTTCCTTCCGGCGGTGTTTCGCCGCTGTACTTCCTGCGCAACTACGGTGTGCTGCTGGTGGTCAGCATCCTCTGCTGCACCCCGTTCATTGAAAAGATTTGGAACCTGCTCAAAAAGAATGCCGTCACCCGCTGTGCCGCCATTCTGGCGCTGCTGGTGGTCTCCACCGCCTATGTGGTGGGCAGCACCAACAGCCCGTTCCTCTATTTCAACTTTTAAGGAGGCGTGAAGATGGACAAGCATTCCAAAAAATCTTCCTCGCTCCTGCACTACCCGGTGCTGGTGGTGTTCAGCCTGTTCTTTATTGGTCTGTTCGCACTGGACCTTATTACACCGGACCGCGCCTACAGCGAGATGGAAAACACCACCCTTTCCCAGCGCCCGGCGCTGACCCAGCTTTCCGCCAAGGGGCTGAACAGCTACTTTACCGCCTACACAAAGTACGTGAAGGATCAGGTGTTCGGCCGCGATGAGTGGATCAGCCTGCAGAGCGTAGTGGAGACCACCCTGCTGCAGAAGGAGCAGAACGGCGGCATCCTGCTGGGCAAAGAGCACATGATGTTCCCCCGCACCTTCGGCCTGCTGGACAGCGAGAACCGCACCCTGCCCAAGAACACCGCTGCTGTGGAAGCACTGTGCCAGCGCCACCCGGGTAAGGTGGATGTGCTACTGGCCCCGGCAGCATCGGTCATTTACCCGGAAAACGTGCCTGCAAACGCGCCGCTGCTGGACGAGGATGCCTATCTCGACCAGCTTTCCGCCGCCGTACAGGCCGCCGGAGGGCGCTTTGTGGATGTGCGGCAGACCCTTGCCGAACACAAGGACGAATATATCTACTACCGCACCGACCATCACTGGACGAGCCTTGGCGCTTATTACGCCTACCAGCAGCTGTGCGGTACGCTGAGCCTGACCCCCTTCGACCCCGCCGCGCACACGGCTCTGACCGCCGAAAATTTCTACGGCACCCACTACTCCAAGGCCCGCACATGGAATGCCGTGCCGGATACTATCACCTACTACGACCTGCCGAACAGCCTGACCATCTATAATGTCACCGCTGCAGGCCAGCCCGCAGACGGCCAGACCACCGGCCTGTACGACACGGACAAGCTGAACGTGTACGATAAGTACGCCATGTTCCTGCATGGCAACAACGGCCTGAGCCGCATTGAGGGCGACGGTACCGGGCGCATTCTGGTGATCAAGGACAGCTACGCCAACTGCTTTGCACCGTATCTGACGGCAAACTACGCCCAGATCGATGTGGTGGACTTCCGCAACTACAACTACGGTCTGGATCAGCTGATCGCGGATAACGATTATGACCAGATCCTGGTGCTCTACAGTTTTGACAGCTTCAAGAGCGACCCGTACCTCTACCGTGCCGGTGTGGCCGGGTAAACATGGCAGCGCCTTTTCCGCAAAGGAAAGGGCGCTGTTGTTTTATGTCAAATTATTGCAGTCTTTTTTCACAAATTTTTCCAGTTCTTTTCGGAAGTCTCTCCAGTTTTTGCGCACTCTGCCCATTCACCCCTTGCAAAAAATCAACGGGTGTTGTACAATGGCGATATAGAGCAGTTGCTCTTCATCGATGGTTCGATCTGGTGTGAACAGTGCATAGAATGTGCTGATACGATCTTTGATTCAAAGGAGTGTTATTATGGAAAACAAGATCATGATGCCTGCTTCCTACAACGTTCTTTCCTGCGAAGAGATGACCTACACCGAGGGCGGTGCTACCTTTACGGAAGCTCTGCTGAACTGGATTCCGCCCATTGGCTGGTACATGGGTGTTACCGCCATGCGCAACTACCGCAAGAGCCACCCCAACGACTGGCTGGATACCGGTCTGGATGCTCTGAGCCGCGATATGGATTCCAGTGCGCAGAACATGCTGCGTGATCTGGGACGCATCGTCTGGGTCACCGCGACCAGCGCTACCGGCGTTGGTTTTCTGGTCAATGCTGCCATCGTCCTGCTCTGACCCTGCTCATAAGATCCGTCCGGAGAGACCAAAGACCCCTTTACCCGCGGCCTTTTCCGCCAGAGAGGGCCGCGGGCTTTTCATCAAGCAGAAATAAGAAATCGGCTGCCTGAGCACTGTATACCGTCTGAACGGTCTTTTGCCTGCAGAGAACAGCACTGCTTTCCTTTTCCTGCAAGCAACTACTCGCGTCATGCGGCGGCGCGCCCTGCTTTATGAGAACGATCTCCAAGCGCATATCCCGGTTTATTTTTGGGTTTTAAACAGTGCGATCTTGCACTGTCTGGATAGCTTTGATTCAAAGGAGTGTTATTATGGAAAACAAAATCATGATGCCTGCTTCCTACAACGTTCTGTCCTGCGAAGAAATGACCTACACCGAAGGCGGTGCTACCGTCGGTCAGGCTGTCGCTGCATGGCTGTGGCCCGGCTACGCTACGGTTATCGGCATCAACACCTGCCGTGAAGCACGCAAGAAGGATCACGACAACTGGGTATCCAACGTCTGGAGCGATATCAAAGCCGACTGCAAGGGCAATGTGACCAATACCTTCTACCATGCCGGCATGATCTTCTGGAATGCTGCATCGACCATCAGCAGCTTTGGCCTTTCTGCCGTTATGTCTCTGGGCATCATCTACTTCTAATTTTCAGGAGTACACCAAAGGGCTTTTTGCGGCGGCTCTTCAACGGAAGAGCCGCCGCTTTTTTATCAAACCTAAAAAAGGAGTTTTGCTTTATGACGAACGCCATTACTTATCCTGCTGCATACAATGTTTTGTCCTGCGAAGAAATGACCTACACCGAGGGCGGCGTAGGTGTTGTGGAAGCCGCCATGGCATGGTTCCCGCTGTACGGCTGGTACAAGGCTGTTTCTGCCATCCACGATTACCGCAAGGCAAATATCAACTCTAACTGGGTGGAAAACGGCATGAACGCTCTGGTTGCCCATGCTGAAAAAAGCCCCACGAACACCATCCATGACATCGGCTGCAGCTTCTGGTTCATTGGTTCCTGCGCAACCATCATCGGCCTTGTGCCCAACGCCCTGTTGATCTTCGGCAACTAAGTCCCGGTCTCTGTTCTGAAAAAGCAAAAGCGGCGGCGCCTCCCGTTTGGGAAGTGCCGCCGCTTTTTATGTTATGCGGTTTTCAGTCTCAGTTGTTGAACATGTCCTTCAGCTTTTTGAAGAAGCCCTTGCGCTTTTCGTAGTTTTCTTCTTTCAGGGTGCCCTCGAACTTCTTCAGGGCCTCCCGCTGGGTCTTGTTCAGCTTCTTGGGAATCTCCACCTCGCACTTGACGTACATATCACCGCGGCCGCGGCCATTCAGGTACTGGATGCCCTTGCCGCGCAGGCGGAAGGTGGTGCCGCTCTGGGTGCCCTCGGGCACGGTGTACTCCACCTTGCCGTCAATGGAGGGCACCTGCACGGTGTCGCCCAGCACAGCCTGACTGTAAGTGATGGGCACGGTGACCCACACATCGTAGCCGTCGCGCTGGAACACCTCGCTGGGGCGCACCGTGACCATGACGATCACATCACCGGAGGGACCGCCGTTTGCACCGGCATCGCCCATGCCGCGCAGTGCAAAGCTCTGGTCGTCGTCGATGCCCATGGGGATGGACACCTCCAGCGTCTTTTTAGCAGCCACCTTGCCGCTGCCATGGCAGACCTTGCAGGGATTCTTGACCAGCTTGCCCTTGCCGCCACAGCGGGAGCAGGGCTGCTGGGTCTGCATCACGCCAAAGGGGGTGCGCTGCTGACGGATCACGAAGCCGCGGCCGCCGCAGTCCGGGCAGGTCTCGGGGCTGGAACCGGCGGCACAGCCGCTGCCGTGGCACTCGGTGCACTCCTGCTGGCGGGTGATGGTGATGTTCTTCTTGCAGCCGTGCACGGCCTCGTCAAAGCTCAGGGTGATGCGCACGCGGATATCCTGACCCTTGCGGGGGGCGTTGGGATTGGCCCGACGGGACGAACCGCCAAAGCCGCCGAAACCGCCGCCGAAGATATCGCCGAAGATGTCGCCCAGGTCCACACCGTCGCCGCCAAAACCGCCAAAGCCGCCCGCACCGGGGCCGCCGCCGTTCTGTGCTGCATAGGCAGGGTCAACACCTGCAAAGCCGTACTGGTCATACAGCTGGCGCTTCTTCGGGTCCGAAAGCACCTCGTTTGCTTCGTTTACTTCCTTGAACTTTTCCTCGGCGACCTTATCGCCGGGGTTATAGTCCGGGTGGTATTTCATTGCAAGCTTGCGGTATGCCTTTTTGATCTCGGCATCGGTCGCAGTCTTGGATACCCCCAGCACTTCGTAGTAATCACGCTTTTCCTGTGCCATATCCACTCACCTCTCCAACCTCTCCCGTCACGGTCTTTCTCCGCCGAAACCCTCTCAGGCGCTGACGCGCCAGCTCCCCCGAGGGGGGAGCTTAGACCGAGAAGGGAAACTTGTCCTCACTGCCAAAAGCTCGCCCATTGGGAGAGCTGGCATTGCGAAGCAATGACTGAGAGGGTTTACATTCTATAACCAGCAAGAGCCGCTCCGGCAAAACCGGAGCGGCTTTTGCTATTCCACGCGTGCGTCCGCCGGTTTGGCCGGGCACACACTGCTGTGTTTTTTATCAGACTTCCTTGAAGTCGGCATCCACAACGCCGTCATCACCCGGCTTCTGCTGGTTGTTTGCACCTGCGTCGGGGCCGGGCTGTGCACCGGCGGCCTGCTGTGCGGCAGCGGCTGCCTGATACATCTTCTCGAACACCTGGCTCAGAGCTTCCTGCTTTGCCTTGATGTCGTCCACGTTGCCGGACTGAACAGCGGTCTTCAGGTCGGCCAGCTTGCTCTCGGCCTCGCTCTTCACGTCGGCGGGCAGCTTGTCGCCGTTCTCCTTCAGCATCTTCTCGGTCTGGAACACCATCTGGTCGGCACCGTTGCGGATATCGACCTCTTCACGCTTCTTCTTATCGTCGGCAGCAAACTGCTCAGCTTCCTTCACAGCCTTGTCGATGTCCTCCTTGGACATGTTGGTGGAAGCGGTAATGGTGATGTTCTGCTCCTTGCCGGTGCCCAGATCCTTTGCGCTGACCTTCACGATGCCGTTTGCATCGATATCGAAGGTAACTTCGATCTGAGGCACACCACGGGGAGCCGGAGCGATGCCGTCCAGATGGAAGACACCCAGGCTCTTGTTGTCGCGTGCGAACTCACGCTCGCCCTGCAGAACGTTGACCTCAACAGAGGGCTGGTTGTCTGCAGCGGTGGAGAACACCTGACTCTTGTGGGTGGGGATGGTGGTATTGCGGTCAATGATCTTGGTGCACACGCCGCCCAGAGTTTCAATGCCCAGGCTCAGCGGGGTGACATCCAGCAGCAGCAGGCCCTTGACATCGCCCTGCAGCACGCCGCCCTGAATGGCAGCACCCACGGCCACGCACTCATCGGGGTTGATGCCCTTGAAGGGCTCGCAGTTCAGTTCCTTCTTGACTGCATCGTAGACAGCGGGGATACGGGTGGAACCACCGACCATCAGGACCTTCTTCAGGTCAGAGGGACGCAGGCCTGCATCCTGCAGAGCCTTGCGGACGGGGCCCATGGTGCGATCGACCAGATCAGCGGTCAGCTCGTTGAACTTTGCGCGGGTCAGGGTCATATCCAAGTGCTTGGGGCCGGTAGCATCGGCAGTGATGAAGGGCAGGTTGATCTGGCTGCTCATTGCGCTGGACAGTTCGATCTTTGCCTTCTCGGCAGCTTCCTTCAAACGCTGCGCAGCCATCTTGTCCTTGCGCAGGTCGATGCCGTTCTCGGTCTGGAAGGCATCTGCCATCCAGTTGATGATGCGCTCATCGAAGTCATCGCCGCCCAGATGGGTATCACCGTTGGTGGCCAGAACTTCGGTAACGCCGTCGCCCATCTCGATGATGGACACATCGAAGGTGCCGCCGCCCAGATCGTAGACCATGATCTTCTGGTCTTCTTCCTTATCGATGCCATATGCCAGAGAAGCGGCAGTAGGCTCGTTGATGATACGCTTGACGTTCAGGCCTGCAATGGTGCCTGCGTCCTTGGTAGCCTGACGCTGGCTGTCGTTGAAGTATGCAGGAACGGTAATGACAGCCTCGGTAACAGGCTCGCCCAGATAAGCCTCGGCATCAGCCTTCAGCTTCTGCAGGATCATAGCGCTGACCTGCTGGGGAGTGTACTCCTTGCCGTTCAGGGTCACCTTGTGGTCGGTGCCCATGAAGCGCTTGATGGAAGCAACGGTGTTCTCAGGGTTGGTGATGGCCTGACGCTTTGCGACCTGACCCACCAGACGATCGCCGGTCTTGGTAAAGCCGACCACAGACGGGGTGGTGCGTGCACCTTCAGAGTTTGCGATAACAACGGGCTCGCCGCCCTCCATGACAGCCACGCAGCTGTTGGTAGTACCAAGGTCGATGCCAATGATCTTACTCATAATGAAAACTCCTCTCGAAAGAACAAATCTTATTGTTTATGTGATGCTCAAATGTTTGTAAGCGGATGTTATATTCAAAACCCTTTCGGGTTTCTGCTTTGTTATTCGGCCACTACAACGGTCGCATGGCGGACGATCTTATCGCCCAGCTTGTAGCCCTTCTGGTAGACGGTGATCACGGTGCCGCTCTCCTGTCCATCCGGGGCGGGGATCTGCTGCACTGCGTTCATGAAGTTGGGGTCAAAGGGCTTGCCCAGCGCTTCGATCTCCTCCACATGGAGGGCATCCAGCGCCTTGGCGGCCTTGTCCAGCGTCATGGTCACGCCCTTTTTGTAGTTCTCGTCGGTGGTGGGGGCGTTGGCCGCCATCTCCAGCGTGTCCAGAATGGGAATGATCTGGTTCACCGCAAAGGAAATGCCATCGTTGAACTTCTGGTCGGCTTCGCGGGTGGAGCGCTTGCGGTAGTTCTCGTACTCCGCTGCCATGCGCAACAGCTGGTCTTTGGCCTGTGCAGCGTTGGCTTCGGCAGCGTCCAGCTTTGCCTTTACGGCTTCCAGCTCACGGGCCTTCTTGTTGAACCAGCCGCCATCCTTCTTCTTGTCATCCTTCGGGTCGACAGCTTCAGCAGCAGGTTCCTGTTCGGGTGCTGCCTGCTGAGCCTTTTCCTCGGGAGCCGTTTCGGGCTGCTCCGCTTCCTGAGCCGGAGCCGTCTTTTTTGCTTCTTCGCTCATTCCAGATCCTCCTTATAGATCACAGTCCGCCGCGGTACGGCAGCCTGCGGGGTGTCTTTTCGTTTGCCGCTCATGCCCTCGCCCAGCTGGTCTGCAAAGTAATGCAGCAGCGGCATCAGCTTCTGGAAGGGCATCCGGGTGGGGCCAATCAATGCAATGGAGCCCCACAGGCCTCCGCCCACCAGATACCGGTCGCTCACGATGCACAGGCCCGGGATCTGCGGTTCCAGATCCTCGCCCAGCAGCACGCTCTCACTGCGTTCTGCCGGAGGTGCGATCAGGCCAGCGGCCTGCTCCTCGTCGTTCAGCAGTGTGAGGATGTCGCCCACCTTGCCGTCCAGCTGAGGCCAGTCCAGCAGATACTGCTCGCCGCCCAGAAATACGTGGGGCTTGACGGAATCCTGCAGGATGGCAGCCGCTGCACTGATAACGGGCACCAGCTCCGGGTCGATCTGGCTGCACAGCTCTGCCAGCAGCCGGGTGGAAAGATCTACCGGCGCTACAAAGGTAAGGTTGCGGTTGAGCAGTGCGGCAAGTGCTGCCGCATTCTCGCGGGAAAGGCCGGTGCGTACCCGTGCCACACGGGTACGAACGTAACCGGCCGTGGTAACGGCCAGCACAGCCGCTGCGCTGCGGCCCACCTGAACCACTTCATAGTGGGCGATGCACAGATCCTCGGCGCACGGGGTGCTGATGGCGGCGGTGCAGCCGCTGATGGCGGCCAGCGCCTTGGCGGCACCTGCGGCCAGCTTTTCCGGCTCGTGGTCAAGGCTTGCGAACACCGCATCCACACGGGCGCGGCTCACACGATCCAGCGGCTGATCGTCGGTCAGCAGATTATCAAGGTAGTAACGGTAGCCCTTGGCGCTGGGCACACGGCCCGCGCTGGTGTGGGGCTGCTCCAGCAGACCCAGCTTTGTCAGCGCCGCCATCTCATTGCGAAGCGTTGCGCTGGAAACTGCCATGTCAAAGTAGTTTGCCAGCACGCTGCTGCCAACAGGCTCGCCTTCGAGACCATACAGCGCCACGATCGCCTGCAAGACTCGCTGCTTGCGTGCATCCATCGTCATAGCGCCTGCCTCCTTTTTGCGTTTGCTTTGTTTGTTTAGCACTCCTTGTTCCTGAGTGCTAAGACCATTATAGCCAATTTTCCGGTGCTGTCAAGCCCCTTGGAAAAATGTTTTAAAAGATTCATAATTCTGTCATAAACGAAGAAAGCGCCCTCCTTATTATAAGGAAAGCGCTCCGGCATGTTCTTTACTCTTCCATCTGCCTTGCCAGAAATGCCGCTGCCACATTCACGGCCTTGAGCTGGGCGGCATCCGGCGTGGCCGTGCGGTCTTCGGTCAGCAGGGCCACCACGCCGGTCACATCGCCCGCCGCAATGATGGGTGCGGCGCACAGCACCACCCGGGGCGAGCCCTCGCAGGGCAGGATGCACTTTTCGGCAATGCCCTCGCTCTGGTACAGCCTGCGGCCATCCATCAGCTTTTCCAGCGGCTGGCTGATGCTGCGGTCGGCCAGCTCCCGCCGCCCGCTGCCGCTCACCGTAAGGATGCGGTCGCGGTCGGCCACCAGTGCGGTCAGCGCAAAGCTTTTGCTGAGCACCTCGGTATACTGGGCCGCTACTGTGTTCATCTCGCCAATGGGCGAATACTTTTTAAAGATCACCTCGCCGTCGCCTGTGGTGAAGATCTCCAGCGGGTCGCCGCGGCGGATGCGCTGGGTGCGGCGGATCTCCTTGGGGATCACCACCCGGCCCAGCTCGTCGATGCGGCGCACGATTCCTGTTGCTTTCATGTTTTTGCTCCTCCGTTTCCTTAAAAATGCCTGCAGCACTAGTATCTGTCAGGCCGGGCCATTTATACCTGCTGCCCCCGCGCAAAAAGACCTGCACGGAAAGCTGCCTCTTCGTTGCGTTTCCGGCAGGGTTCTGCTACAATGATACAAAAAGCCATTTTCATAAGCACAGCACCCCGCTTATGAAGACAGATCCTAAAATTCTACTGAGAAAGGCAGGTGTCCGGATGCCGAACATCCTCATTCTGGGCGGCGGTGCCGCCGGTCTTGCAGCCGCGCTGGCGGCGGCACAAAGTGCCCCTGCTGCACAGGTCATTGTGCTGGAGCGCAACCCGAAGCCGGGCAAAAAGCTGCTTGCCACCGGCAATGGCCGCTGCAATCTGGATAACACCGGCATTGCACCGGAGCTGTATTTCACTGCCGACCCGGCAGCACTTCGTCCGCTGCTGGATGCCGTAAATACCGCCGACCCGCTGCGCTGGTTCCGTGCGCTGGGGCTTTACACCCGCACCGACGAGGCGGGCCGGGTGTATCCGTACTCCAATCAGGCAGCGGACGTGCTGGCCCTGCTGGAGCATCACCTTGCGCAGCACCATGTGCAGCTGCGCACCGGCTGCACCGTGCGCGCCCTGAACCAGAGCCGCAGCGGCTACGCCGTGCAGTTCGAGACGGCAGAGGGCTCTGCCGAAACGCTGCGCGCCGATGCCGTCATCTGCGCCATGGGCGGCGAGGCAGGGCCGCAGTTCGGCACCGACGGCTTTGGCACCCGGTTCGCCGCCCAGTGCGGCGGCAGGGTGGAGCCGCTGTACCCCTGCCTGACCGCCCTGCAGTGCGCGAAGCCCCGCAAAGCGCTGGCTGGCATCCGTGCCAAGGCAGCAGCATCCCTGCTGGACGGTGCCCGTGTGCTTGCCTGCGAGAACGGCGAGGTACAGTTCACCGATTACGGCCTTTCCGGCATCTGCATCATGCAGCTGTCCGGCCTGCTGGCCCCGGGCCGCGGCCCCAAGGCTCCTGCTGTGGAGCTGGACCTCTTCCCGGCAGTGGACGAAACCGCACTTGCCAGCCTGTTTGCGGCCCACGCCGCCCAGACGGCAGGGGGCAGCGCCGCTGACTTCTGGCTGGGCCTGCTGAACCAGAAGCTGGGCCGTACTGTGTGGTCTGCCGCCGGGCTGCAGGACAGCGACGCGCCTGCCGTGCTCACCGCCGCACAGTGGCAGAAGCTGGCCCACACCGCCAAGCACTGGCGCTTTGAAGGGCTGACCCCCTGCAGCTGGAAGCAGGCCCAGACCACCGGCGGCGGGCTGGCCCTGCGGGAGGTGGATCAGCACTTCCAGTTCAAGGGCTGTCCGGGCCTTTACTTTGTGGGCGAAACGCTGGACTGCGCAGGCAGCTGCGGCGGTTTTAACCTGCACTGGGCGTTCGGCTCCGGCCTTGTGGCCGGGCGCAGCGCTGCAGGCCATGCTGCAGCAGGCCGTGCTCTGCCAAAAGCCCCCGCGCCCGCAAAGAGCAGGAAAAAGCCGCACAGGTAAAAATGAGCTTTAAATTTTCAACAAACGCTTGACATCTTGTGCAGATCGCATTATCATAAAGACAATAAAAGTTTGTTCAGAGGATCGAGCAGAACAAGCAAGGGGAGAGTCGAAAGGCCCTTTTGTTTGTCCTGCTCTTTTTCTTTTATTCGGCAAACGGAGCGATCAGGAGGTTTTTATGCTGGATGTAGCAATTATCGGCTGCGGTGTCATTGGTGCGGCAGCCGCCTATGAGCTGTCCCATTACCCGCTGCAGACCGCCATTTTCGAGGCTGAAAATGACGTGGCAGACTGCACCACCAAGGCCAACAGTGCCATTCTGCACGCTGGCTACGACCCCGAACCGGGCACCCGGATGGCGCGGCTCAACGTGGAGGGGTCCGCACTGGCCAAGGAGATCTGCGCCCGGCTGGATGTGCCGTACCTGCAGTGCGGCAGTCTGGTGCTGGCCCTCAGCCCGGAAGAGCTGCCCCACCTGCAGAAACTGTATGAGAACGGCATCGCCAACGGCGTGCCGGGCATCCGGCTGCTTTCCGCAGAGGAAACGCTTGCCATGGAACCGAATCTGGCCCCCACTGTCGTTGGCGCGCTGTATGCGCCCAGCGCCGCCATCGTCAGCCCGTGGGACTTTGCACTGGCCATGGCAGAAGTAGCCGTGCGCAACGGTGTGGAGCTGCACCGCAGCTGCCCTGTGACCCGCATCGAAAAGACCGCCGGCGGCTGGGCGCTGACCACCCCCTCCGGAATTGTGGAAACGCGCTATATCATCAATGCGGCAGGCATCTCGGCGCAGGCCGTGCACGATATGGCCGCACCCCACAAATTTACCATCCAGCCCACCCGGGGCGAATACTACCTGCTGGATAAATCCGAGGGCAGCCGTGTGCACCACGTCATCTTCCAGTGCCCCAACGAAAACGGCAAGGGCGTTTTGGTGGCCCCCACCGTCCACGGCAACCTGATCGTCGGCCCGAACGCCGACCCCGTGGAAGGGGACGATACCGCCTGCACCGCCGCCGGGCTGGCCTTCGTCAGCGCCGCAGCGCGCCGCAGCGTGCCGAACATCCGCTTCAACGAGTCCATCCGCAACTTTGCGGGCGTCCGTGCCAATGTGGACACGGGCGACTTCGTTATCGGCGAAGCGGAAGGCGCACCCGGCTTCATCGATCTGGCGGGCATGAAATCGCCCGGCCTTTCCAGTGCACCGGCCGTTGCCAGAGAAGCCGTCAAAATTCTGGAAGCTCACGGCGATCTGCCCGCCCCCAAGGCGGATTACAGAGATGGCCGCACCCGGGTGCGCTTCAAGGAGCTTCCGCCCGAAGAAAAAGCCCGGCTCATTGCAAAGGAACCCGCCTATGGCCGCGTGATCTGCCGCTGCGAGACGATCACCGAGGGCGAAATTCTGGACGCTCTGCACGAAGAGATCCCTGCCACCACCATTGACGGTGTCAAGCGCCGCTGCGGTGCCGGTATGGGCCGCTGTCAGGGCGGCTTTTGCGGGCCGCGGGTGCTGGAGCTGATCAGCAAAACGCTGGGCATCAGTCCGCTGGACGTGCTGCAGGATAAGGCCGGCACCAACGTCTTACTGTGCGAAACCAAGCAGGAGGGAGAGCACCATGATTGATCTGGTCATCGTCGGCGGCGGCCCTGCAGGCCTTGCCGCAGCTTACAGCGCATGGCAGCATGGTCTGCGCGATATCCTTATCTTAGAGCGCGACAACGAGCTGGGCGGCATCCTGAACCAGTGCATCCACAACGGCTTCGGCCTGCACCGCTTTGGCGAGCAGCTCACCGGCCCGGAATACGCAGGCCGCTGCATTGAACTGCTGCGCTCCACCGGTGTCCGGGTGGAGCTGGGCACGATGGTGCTGGACGTCACCCCGGACAAAAAGATCCACTGCGTCAGCCGGGAAAAGGGCTATCAGATTTTGGAAGCCAAAAGTATCATCCTCTGCATGGGCTGCCGGGAGCGCACCCGCGGTGCCATTGGCATCCCGGGCAGCCGCCCCGCCGGCATCTACACTGCCGGTGCTGCCCAGCGCTATGTCAACATGGAGGGCTATCTGGTAGGCAAGCGGGTGCTCATCCTCGGCAGCGGCGACATCGGCCTGATCATGGCCCGCCGCATGACGCTGGAAGGTGCCAAAGTACTGGCCTGTGTGGAGGTCATGCCGTATTCCGGCGGCCTGACCCGCAACATCGTGCAGTGCCTGCAGGACTTCGACATCCCCCTGTATCTGTCCCATACCATCGTGGATATTCAGGGCAAGGCCCGCGTGGAAAAGGCCACCGTTGCCAAGGTGGACGAAAACCGCCGCCCCATCCCGGGCACCGAGATAGAATTTGATGTGGACACCATCCTGCTCAGCGTCGGCCTGATCCCGGAAAATGAGCTGACCCGGCAGGCGGGCATCCCCATGGACCCCCACACCAAGGGCGCTGTGGTCTACGAGAATATGGAGACCGGCATCCCCGGCGTGTTCGCCTGCGGCAACGTGGTGCACGTGCATGATCTGGTGGACTTCGTTTCCGGCGAAAGCGACCTTGCCGGTGCTTCTGCGGCGGCCTATGTTTTGAAGGGCGAAGCCTCCGATGCCGCCGCACTCGATCTTATCCCGGGCAATGGCGTGGGCTACACCGTGCCGCAGCGGGTGCGCCCCGCTGATGTGGACAGGAGCGTGAACATCTCCTTCCGTGTGCGGCAGAACTACGGTCCCAGCCAGATCACCGTGACCTGCGGCGGCAGGCAGCTGGCCCGGTTCAAGCGCCAGCGCATGGCTCCCGGCGAGATGGAGCACATCGCACTGCCCAAAGTCCTGCTGGAAAAAGCAGACGGCCCGCTGACCGTTGCGGTAGAGGAGGTTATTGCAGAATGAGCAGCATCAAAGAAGTCATTTGCATCTGCTGTCCCTGCGGCTGCCACTTGCAGGTGGACCCGGAAAATGATTATAATGTAACTGGAAACGCCTGCCCCAACGGTGCCGCCTACGGCAGGGAAGAGCTGACCCACCCCACTCGCATCATCACCAGCACCGTGCGGGTGGAGGGCGGGCTGTACCCGCGCTGCCCGGTAAAGACTGCGCAGGCTGTGCCCAAAGAGAAGATGACCGAGGTCATGACTGCGCTGGACCGCGTCACCCTGCACGCACCCGTCCGCACCGGGCAGGTGGTGCTGGCCGACGTGTGCGGCACCGGCGTGGACATTGTGGCGACGCGAAATCTGTGATACACACTCCTGAAACGATACGGAGGTAGCAAAAGCATGAGTACAAAATATGTTCTGGCGTTGGATCAGGGAACCACCAGCAGCCGTGCCATCCTGTTCGACAATGAGCAGAATATCATTGCGGTGCAGCAGCGCGAGTTTGAGCAGATCTATCCGCAGCAGGGCTGGGTGGAGCACAACCCCATGGAGATCTGGTCCACCCAGTATGGAGTCATGAACGAGGTGGTGGCCCAGAGCGGTGTCGATGCCCACGATATCGCCGCCATTGGCATCACCAACCAGCGGGAGACCACCATCCTGTGGGAAAAGGCCACCGGCCGCCCCATCTACAATGCCATCGTCTGGCAGTGCCGCCGCACGGCTCCGCTGGTGGATGAACTGCTGCAGCAGCCCGGCATGGCAGACTACATCCGGGAGAACACCGGCCTGATGCCCGATGCCTATTTCTCCGCAACGAAGATCAAGTGGATCCTGGACAATGTGCCCGGTGCGCGGGAGCGCGCCGAGGCAGGGGAGATCCTGTTCGGCACTGTGGACACATGGCTGGTCTGGAAGCTGACCGGCGGCAGAGTGCATGTCACCGACCGCACCAACGCCAGCCGCACCATGCTGTATAACATCCGCACGCTGGACTGGGACGACACCCTGCTCAAAGCGCTGGATATCCCGCGCTGCATCCTGCCCCGCGTGACGGATTCCAGCGAGGTCTACGGCACCACCGATCTGTGCGGTGTGCAGATCCCGGTGGCCGGCATTGCCGGTGACCAGCAGGCTGCGCTGTTCGGACAGAGCTGCTTTCGCAAGGGCGAGGCCAAGAACACCTACGGCACCGGCTGCTTTTTGCTGATGAACACCGGCGACACCATCTGCCGCAGCCGGAACGGCCTGATCTCTACCATTGCCATCAGCCTGAACGGTAAGGTGGAGTACGCGCTGGAGGGCAGCGTCTTTGTGGGCGGTGCCGTCATCCAGTGGGTGCGCGACGGCCTGCGCATGATTCAGGAGAGCCGCGATGCGGAATACTATGCCCAGAAGGTGCCGGATAACGGCGGCATTTACATCGTGCCGGCCTTTACCGGTCTGGGTGCACCGTACTGGGATATGTACGCCCGCGGTGCCATTGTGGGCATCACCCGCGGCACCACCCAGAACCACATCATCCGTGCGGCAGAGGAGTCCATTGCCTACCAGAGCGCGGACCTCGTGGCTGCTATGGAAAAGGACACCGGCGTGCCCATCACCTCGCTGAAGGTGGACGGCGGTGCATCCCGCGACCAGTTCCTGATGCAGTTCCAAGCCGATATCCTGAACAAGACCGTGCTGCGCCCGGCCATCCGGGAAACGACTGCTCTGGGCGCTGCCTATCTGGCGGGCCTTGCCACCGGTGTGTGGAAGGATCGGGACGAGATCCGCAGCCTGTGGCACTGCAACATGACCTTTGCCCCGCAGATGGACGAGGCCGAGCGCACCCGTCTGCTGGCCGGCTGGCACAAGGCTGTGGGCCGAAGCTGCGACTGGGCAGAGCATTGATGATTTTCGTCTGACTTTATAGTTCGCGCACAAAATATTTTTTAATTGTTTATTTTCTATTGACATTTTGTTACAAAACGCTATACTAGAAGCATCCCAAGAGAAGTGAGATGGGGATGCACTGTATCGTCCAGATGCAGTGTGTCCCCATTTTTATTACGGAAAAATCAGATTCAAAAAGGAGGTCCCCCATATGAACGAGAAAAAACTTTCAAGGCCGCTGATCAGTCTCATCGTCAGCATCGCGCTCATCATCGTAGGCATTGCCGGTTCTTTCATTTTACAGACGAACTCCGGCAAAACGACCATCCGGAACGTTACCATTGAATCCGAATCCGGTCATACCCTTGCGATGGATGTTTATATTCCGGAAAACGCCACCGCTGAAACGCCTGCGCCCGCTATTTTTGTACAGCATGGCGGAAACAACAACAAAGAAGAAATGCAGCATTACTGCATTGAGCTCGCCCGCCGCGGCTATGTTGCGATCGGCGTGGATATGTACGGCATGGGCGAAAGCGAACCTCTGCCGGACTCCGAATGGCTCACCCAGGGCCGCGGCCTTTATGATGCGGTACGCTACGGCGTGACTCTGCCATACGTTGATACCGACCGAGTTTCGCTGCTGGGCTACTCCCGCGGTGGCAAGGCAGCTGGCGAAGCACTGCAGTGCGATAACGACAGTCTGAATGTTGTCAAGGCCATTTTCCTGATCCACAGCGATCCCATCGTGCGTAACAGCGAGGGCTACACCGATGTTTACGGTGCCCGAGATGTCGCAGTTCTCGCAGACAAGAACGACGAGTTCTTCTTCTCGGAAAAAGCTAATGATAACGGTACCTATTCCAACGACGCCAACAAGTATGCAGCCAACCTTTCCAGCCCGGCAGAATATGTGATCAACAACAGTGCACAGTCCTTCCTGTATTTCGGTATCGACCCCGCAACCACCAGTGAACAGCGCGTGGCAGAGACCGTTTATGAGCAGGATTACGGCGGAAAGACCGGAAGCCGCCAGATCTTTGTTTCTAACGAGACGCATATGGCTGGTTGGTGGTCCCCGCTGGTCATGAACCGTGTGTTGACCTTCTTTAACCGTGTTATGCCCACTGGCACTGCTCTGAGCGCCAGCAGCTACACCTATACCATCTGGAACATCTTCAAGATCATCGCCCTGTCCGGTCTGCTGCTGTTTGCCGGGTCTCTGATAGTTTGGCTGGTCAACTCCGTCAAGACATTCCAGTGTGCCGACAATGGCGAGCAGGACCTTCGCCCAGTTGGCGATAAGAACGCAGTTGCATGGTTCTGGGGCATCCAGATCATCAGTGCCGTCCTGTCCATCCTCATGATTCGATTCCTGAACAAGCAGGGACTGGCATCTTACCGTGATGCACTTTTCCACTCGGCCAACCCTGCGTACCACGGCCTGATCTCTCTGCTGTGCGGCGCACTGACTCTTGTTCTGTGCACGGTGTGGTACATGGCCTACGGCAAAAAACACGGTTTCTCCTTCCGGAATACCGGCATCGCTATTTCCGGGCATGCACTCCTCAAATCCATCGGCGCGGCCCTGCTTGCAGTCTTTGCCCTGATCCTGATGGTTTTTGCCGTCGACTATTTTGTGGATGTGAACTTCCTGATCGTTTACTGGGGCTTTATGAAGTTTGGAGCCAACCGCATCCCGGGTATGCTCCTTGTTGTACCCATGTATCTCGTGTACTACATTGTCATGTCCATCAGCGTCAACAGTTTTAACTTTAGCACGGCGCTCGGCAAAAACAATCTGCTTTCTAACCTTCTGATCAGCTTTATCGCATCGGTTCCCACTCTGTTCATCCTCTGCTACGTTTACGGCATCTTCAAGGCTACCGGCTCGAACCCGATGTTCGGCGGTCTGGCTTCTGCCGCAACTGCAGTGTATGCGCTGCCCGGCTTCATCTTTGTTGCGATCCTGATTTGTCGTCTCCTGTACCAGCACACAGGCAATCCCTACCTTGGCGGCATCTTCTGCGGCGTTCTTGCAGCTGTCAGCGAGTGGGGCATCTGCGAGATTCGCGTGCACACCCCCGGAACACAGTACGCTGGCACTGCTCTGGTCTACGCACTGATCGCGATCGGCTTTGTAGTTACCATAGCATGCGCTGTACTGCTGAAGAAAAATAATGCAGCCGTGCAGGCACATAAATAATGCCTCTTTAATCCTCTTTACAAACCCCTCAATTTTTTATAAACTTGGTTTACGCATGGTGCGGCCCTTTTAGAGTTTTCTGAAAGGGCCGTATCTTCTGATTGCTCCCTATCTCTGTAAATCTGGCTCGAAAGGAGTCTTACCCAATGCATCCTCTTGCCGAAACTTTGTTGAACGAACCGGTGATCGCCGCTGTGAAAACGGACGAAGCCCTGACTGCTGCGCTGGCTTCGCCCTGCAGTGCCGTTTTTCTGCTGGCGAGCACCCTGCTCACCGTAGACGGTCTGGTGCACCGCATACATGATGCCGGAAAACTGGCCGTGGTTCACATCGACCTTGTGGACGGCCTTTCGTCGCGGGAGATCGCGGTGGACTCCCTCAACGCCCTGTGCCACCCGGACGGCATCATCTCCACCCGCCCGACCCTGATCCGCCGGGCGCGCCACCGCGGCCTGCTGACCGTCCAGCGGGCATTCATCCTGGATTCCCTCTCGCTGACCAGCCTGTCCGGCCAGCTGGAGCAGGGCAAGCCGGATTTTGTCGAGATCCTTCCCGGCATCATGCCCCGGGTCATCGCCGAGATCAGCGCCCGCACACAGGTGCCTGTCATTGCAGGCGGCCTGCTGCGGGACAAAGCCGACGTCATGGCCGCCATGCGCGCAGGTGCCGCCTCAGTTTCCACCTCTGCGCCCTCCCTGTGGGATATCTGAGCCAGAACAAGATCCCAGCTGAAGTACGAAAAGCATAATAGTATCCTGGTGTTTTATTGGATATGCCCGCCCACCGATGGAGCCGGATCTCCACGGTGAGCGGGCATTTTTTCGTTTTTGTTCGATTCGAGTGAATCTATTCAGCCTGCGGATTAACTCGATAATTTAAAGCAATACTACAAGCCGCACTCCCCTTAAAGTCTTTCTGCTTCCTGCATCTTAGCATCATACTGGATGGCAGAGATCGGCACGAAGCCCTCGATCATATCCAGTTTGCTGTTGACAAGGTCATCATACACATCTTTGATGGGCGACGTAATGGAAGGCTCCAGCTGTTCATTTGCAATTACGCTTTCCACCAGTGCTTGTTTGTTTTTCAGTTTCTGCGCCATATCGGGCAGGAAGTGATAATTTTCAATCATGCGCAGAATGATGTTTGCCATAAAATTTCCGCGGATGCTGCTCAACTCGATATAAATCGCTCCGGCATCCTCCACGGAAATTTGTGCGATGCTCATCAGGTAATCAGCCAGAGTCCCTTGCGTATCGTTCAAAATTCCCTGACTTGCCATACTGCGTTGCAGGATATTCATTTTTCGATAGTCCTGAATTATACCGGTTTTTATCAGTACATTCCACCGCTTTATGCAGTCACATGGGTGGCATTCTCTTTCACCGAATTGATCGTATCCATCAGTTCACTCCCTGTTTTGCCATCAAACAGGCGGGTAAACAGAATGGGCTGGTCAAAGGGTGGTTTCATCAGCACCGCTTTGCTTTCCACATAACCGTTCTGCTCGATGTAATGAATGATCTTCTGCACGAACGCGATCTGCTTCGCATTCAGCGATTCGTCGTTGATGAACTTGGAAAATGCCTGCATGGCAGCATCGTGGTCCAGTTTTGCCACTTTACGCACCAGCAGACCAAAGGGTGTATCCCGAAACTCCCGTGCATAATCCTCTTTGCTGCCCAGCTCACAGGTGAAGATATGTTCCAGCTCGGTATAGTCGCCCCGGGAAAGCGGAATGTTCTGGGTCAGCTTGTGGATGGCCAGCGTATCGCTGCGGTGCTCCATGATGTAGCGGTTCACACGTTCCCGGTACTCGCCAAAATCGTAGCCGGAATCCAGCGTTTTGCCCTCGGTCTGTTCCAGTACCGGGTCGGCAAGGGCCGTGTAGACAGGCTTTTGCCCCTCTACACCGTCCACCAGAAACTTGATGAGTTCCCGCAGTTCCTGCCGCATTTCCTCAAAGCGGAGCAAATCATGCGAGGTCAAAAATTCGTCTGTCTGCACCTCCCGGATGAGCGGCAGCTTTGCCTGCACCTGTGGGATGGTAGCTTTCCCTTCCAGCATTGCCGCCGTGCTGCGCAGCTGTTTCTGGGCGCGGCCCAGCCCCGGCAGACCTTCCAGTTCACAGAGCAGCAAGCCATACACAAAGTTATCGAACCGCTTGGCGGCCTCGTCCTTATCGTCCAGCGAGATGAGCGGTGCCACCTCTTTCATCAGAGTACCCTTGTCCGTTTCAGTCAGGCTGACAAAGGCTTCCGGCTTTTGATAGTGTTCCACGGCCTGTCGGTGCAGCCGCACGGATACCAGCTCCGGGTTCAGCGCTCCCACTTCGGCACGGCAGGTCTCTGTTAAAATCTTGCGCCAGTTCTGGTAGTTTTCGTCCCCATAGGCTCCATCCTGCAGCGCGGCGGCAATGCGCACCTGCTTGCAGAAAATGCTCTCGGACAGGCTTTTGGTGTCCGCGCTCTCGTAGCCGTTGGGTTTCTGACGGAAAAATTCAAAGTTGCCGCAGTAGTCGAAGATCAGAAAACGCCGTTTGCCCGTATATTCGCCGTCGATGGCATCCACGCAGGCAAGGGATGGGCACAGCCGCGTACCACGGCCGATCATCTGCCAGAACTTCGTTTTGCTGCGCACTTTTTTGAAGAACACCAGATTCGCGCACTCCGGCACATCGATGCCCGTGTCCATCATATCCACCGAGACCGCAATAAACGGCGGCTTGTCCGGCTGCTTGAAGTCGTCAATGATGGACTGTGCATAGGCATCATCGCAGACCACCCGCTGGATGAATCCCGGGTACTGGGTCTCCAGCTGCGGGTAGAGCTTGCCAAAGCGTTCCCGGATAAACTCCGCGTGGCGCTTGTTCTGGGCAAAGATGATGGTTTTGCCGATGCGGTCGCCGCCCGCCGTCTGGATGCCGCGTTCCATCAGGTCTTGCAGCACCGTGTCCACGGTGTTGGCGTTGAAGATGAACTTGTTCAGCTTTTCGGACGGGATGAAGGTGGGCAGGGTGTCGTCCTCGGCAAAATCGTCCTCGTAGCGGGCCTTATCCTCCGGTGAAAGCTGGTCGTAGTGGATGCCCTCTTCGGTGAATTTCGTCTTGACCTCGTAGTTGTAGTAAGGCACCAGCACATGGTCGGTGTAGACCGCCGTGTCGTAATCGTAGGCGTAGGTGGGGATGCCGTGCTCCATCTCGAAAAAGTCGTAGGTGTTGCGGTCCACATCGGTTTTCGGGGTGGCGGTCAGACCCACCAGAATCGCATCGAAATAATCAAAAATGGCGCGGTATTTTTTGAAAATGCTGCGGTGGCTCTCGTCCACGATGATAAGGTCAAAATGCGCAGGGGAAAACAGCGGCACGCCGTCCTTGGTCTTGGCGTTGTCGATGGCGTTGAGCATGGTGGGATAGGTGGAAAACACGATGCGCGCGGCCTTATCGTCCTTGGAGGAGCAGAGGTTGCACAGCGACTGGTCGGGCAGATACTTTTTGAAGTCGTCCTTTGCCTGCTTGACCAGCGCAGTGCGGTCCGCCAGAAAGAGCACGTTGGTTACATGGCCGCCGCGGCTCAGCACATCGGTCAGGCTGGATGCGGTGCGGGTCTTGCCTGTGCCCGTTGCCATGACCAGCAGATTGCGCCGGAAGCCCTGCGCGATGTGGGCGCAGACTGCCCGGATGGCGTTTTTCTGGTAGTAGCGGTCGGTGATTTTGTCGTCAATTTCGATGGTGTCCAGCGTTTTTTTCTCGGTGCGGCGGTTCATCAGCTTCTGCAAGTCGTCCTTGCAGAACACCCCGCTCACGGCACGCTGCGGGCCGCTCTGCTCATCCCAGAAATAGGTGGTGTAGCCGTTGGTGGTAAACAGCATCGGACGGCGGCCAAACTTCTGCTCCAGACAGTCTGCATAAAGCTGAGCCTGCTTGCGCCCGATGTTGGGGTCTTTGGTGCTGCGCTTGGCTTCAATGACCGCCAGCGGCAAGCCGTCCTTGCCCATCAGCACATAGTCCGCATAGCCCTTCTGCCCCAGCACGCCGTTCATGTTGTCCACTTCGTACTCGGTGCGCACATCGGCGTCCGGCCCGGTGAATTTCCAGCCCATGGCCTTGAGGTCGATATCGATGATCTTCTGCCGCGTTTCGGCCTCGGTCAGGTCGGCGGCGGTGAAACTGCGGCTCTGCTGGTTCTGCTGTTTGCTGGCCGTGTACGCCGCCGAAAGGCTCTCCACCTGCTTGCGCAGCGCTTCCAGCTCGGCATCTTTCTGGGACAGTAAACTTTCCTGCTCCCGGATCTTCTTTTCGTCCAGCGTTACCTTTTCGCCGGGGATGGCTGTTTCATCAAAGGAGCGCTCCACATAGTCCGTGCCGTAGCAGTAATCCACCCATTGGATGAAGTCGAACAGCCCCCGCAGGCTGAACACTGCATCCGCCGCCGACACACTATGCCCCGTATGTACCGCCAGATTGCCCGCCTTCACGATGCTGGGCAGCACGCTCCACACATTGCGGTCCACTGCGAACCGGAAACTCGGCTCATGCAGCAGGGATTGCAGGTTGTCCTTGTAGGGCATCGTGATGGTCTTGTCTGCCGCATACACCCACTTCACCGCCAGCTCCAACGCCTTCCGGCATCCCACCGCGCACATCGCCGGGGAGGTGGAGAACACTTTCTCGGCCTCGATGGCGGCAGAGGCAAAGAGGGAATATTCGGGGCGGGTGGAGAGATAGGAGAAGTTGGACATGGTGGAGGGCTCCTTTCAATAGTAAATCGAGCACTTAATTAAAGACTTCATCCAGCATTTCTGACACTTCTGCATCAGTTGCGGTCATTTTTTCTATCTCGGAACGAACCCGTTCGGTTATATCCTTACTATCTTCCATTGTTTGAGGCTGTCCTCCCAACTGTTGCGATTTCACCAGATTCATCGAAAAAATGTCGTGATTTGTTTGAATATGAATTTGACTTTCCAGTGGCTTTTTCTTGTCATCTGAAACTTCTCCATATGTAAAAAGATTTCTCCGAATTCTCTTCACAGTGCGGTTCCATTGAAACACTGTCTGTGAACCAGCCTCATGACTTAACACAATCAAATGCCTCGCTGAATTTTCCTGCAACCACTCCATAATCAATTTCCACCACTTCTTGTCCGTAGAACCAACAGACATTCCATAAATGCAAACAATTGTGCTGTTCTTTATTAGTTTTGTTGCACGTTCATCATAGTTCATCCGAATAATTTGATTTTGTACAGGCTTAATTATTCCCTCAATAACATCCAAATTTTCAGCGAAAGCCTTATTTGCGATTTGTGTCTCATCATTGACACCCATTATGAGATCATCTATATACCCATGGACATGAACAAGCTCGCTAATATATCCGCCACTGAATTTACAGCCACCGGCTTTCTCCTTAACCGCATTGAAACACTTATCTAAGCAATTGGTATAATTAAACGTCACAAAGTTAAAATAGACATCGTTTCTATCAATAACTCTTCTGAGCACCTCTGCGTCAGCAGGCCGAATCTTATAATATGTACTGAATGCCTTACTCATTCCCTCAACTGCATTGTCCAGTTTTGATTCATCAAACCGCTGTTCTTCATTTCTTATATAACTTATAAAAGAGTTGACAAAATTTTCAAACAGTTCCAAGTACACCGCTGTATCATTGAGCTCGCTTGAATATTTGCCAAATGCATTTTCAAAGTCGGACCACGTTTCTGATTTCAACTGAATAGCGGACTTAAAGTTCCTGAGATTCTCGTCATCTTTTTGTGTTTCAGCACAATACACTCTATAAAAATCAGAATAGGCCGTTTTTAGCCCAATTCCTAAATCGAAACCATTTCCGATAAGAAAAGTCACCTGCATGAACGTCCCTCGCAATACACGTTTTTTATATCATATCACCGAAATCTCAAAAAGTTAATATGCTGGATTCTTTCGTCTTGATCTTTCGAAATTTGTGCAGAACTCCTTCCGTCACGGCTGCGCCGTGCCACCTTCCTCAAAGAGGAAGGCTTTTGCCTTGCGGCCACGTTAAGGCTCCCTCTTTGAGGGGGCTGTCGCCGTCAGGCGACTGGGGGAGTTACCCAAAATACTCCTGCATCAGTGCTTTTTTCATCAGTTTCAGCTTCTCAAGGCTCTGTTGTACGGTCTGCTTCTGCTGGTCTACGCGCTCTACAAAGGCGGCAAATTGTTTTTGAAGAGAAAGTGGTGGAACAAGAGTAGGTAATGCTCTAAGCTGTCGCATGTTGATGCTTGCAATGCCGGTGGTTTGCTTTGCACACCCTAAAAAGTAACGCTTGGCTTTTTGATGACGTAAGTATTCGGCAAAGAAAGAGGGTAAAATTTCTTGTTCATCCAATCGCACACGGAAAATGTGATTTTGATGAATTGAGTTTTTCAATGGCACTTTGATTATGGCACCCCGCCCGACTTTATCAGGGTCACCGCCCTCAGTCATTAAGATATCATCCGGCATCAGTCTGTATTGCTCAATTTCCTGTCTTGTTGCCAGAATCGTCTTTACAGTTGTCCAATCAATATAACCGTCTTTTACATTTGAAACCGCCATATATGGCACTTCTTGCAAATCTGCTTCTGCTGTTTTACGGCCTTTCGTAATCCCAGAAACAATGTTGGCCATATTTTCCAGCGTTTTTTCAGGCCATTGCATAGAATTTAGCAACACATCCCCAAACATTTCCACAAACTGTGCCTTTACCAGTTCGTCCAGTTTGGCAAGCTGCTGCTTGCGAAGAGAAATCAGTTCTGTAAGCTTATTTAATCGACAAACAATATTTTTTTGTTCTACCATTGTTCGCAATGGAATTTCCATCTTTCGCATATCCGATTGCGTCAATTTTTGTCTTGTTGCACCATTTACCAGACCGGATACGTCATAAAACATAAGCGAATAGCACAGATAGTCTACATCTATAACAGCTTTCGGCTTTAACACATGTGCATGGTTATTAACCCAGCACTTTCCCGAAACTCTGTACGCTATCGGCTTTTCTTTTGACCCAAAATTGCCGCCGTCTTCAGCCAAAAGAACCAATTCATCATCAAAAATATAATCTGCAACATAATCCTGCACACCATTTGCTCCATAATACGGATACTGGCCAGAAACGCGATTTGCAGCAGTAATTGGAACTCTTTTGCTATCAAGAACTTCGCAAACCTCTCCCAACTTCGCCATCACACCATCTCCTCCAACTCTGCCAGACCCTTGGTGATCTCCATTTCCAGCTCATGCAGGTCGGCAAGAATCTCCTGCGTGGAGGGATATTCCACCGGCACATACTCGGTCTCCTTGTACTTATTGATGGACAAATCGTACCCATTGGCGGCAATTTCTTCTTTGGGCACAAAGAAACTCTGCTCGGTGCGCTTGCGGTCAGTTTCGGCGTCGAGGTTCTGGAACCGGGCGATGATGTCCGGAATGTCGTTTTCCTTCACCTCGGTGCGCTTGTCGTCCAGCGAGAAGCCGTCGGCTTTCATATCGTAGAACCACACCTTGTCGGTGCCGCCCGCGCCGGTCTTGGTAAACACCAGCACCGCCGTAGACACGCCTGCGTAGGGTTTGAACACGCCGGAGGGCATGGAGATGACCGCCCGCAGCTGGTGGTTTTCAATGAGTTCTTTTCGGATGCTCTGGTGCGCTTTGCTGGAACCGAACAGCACGCCGTCCGGCACGATGCAGGCGCAGCGTCCGCCGGTTTTGAGCATCCGCAGGAAGAGCGCAAGGAACAGAAGTTCCGTCTTTTTGGTGTTGGTGACGGCTTTCAGGTCATCGTTGATGCTCTCGGCATCCACAGTGCCCTTGAACGGCGGGTTCGCAAGACAAATGGTGTACTTGCTGCAAATGGAGTTTTGCTTCGACACGCTGTCCTTGTAGTCGATCTCCGGGTTCGTGATGGAGTGGAGCATCAGGTTCATGGCCGAAATGCGCAGCATGGTGCGGTCCATGTCAAAGCCGGTGAACATCGGGCCGGCAAAATGCTGCCACTGCTCCGGGGTCATGCTGTCCTCGTAGTGGGCGCGGAGGTACTGCGCACTGGACACCAGAAAGCCCGCCGTGCCGCAGGCGGGGTCGCAGATGAAGTCGTCCGGCGTGGGCTGCACCAGCTCCACCATCATATCAATGATATGCAGAGGCGTGCGGAACTGGCCGTTCCGACCCGCCGTTGCCAGTTTGCCCAGCATATACTCGTACAGGTCGCCCTGCATATCAAGGTCGGCAATGTCGTGGGTGTAGAGATCCTCCAGCCCGGTGATGATCTTTTGCAGCACCTGCGGCGTGGGGATCAGGAACATGGCATCGTCCATGTACCGCGCAAAGGCGGTGTTGCCCTCGTCCGGGCGGGTGGGGTCGTCCTCGATTTCCACCAGCTCGCCGTTTGCGTCAAAGTCCGGCAGACGGCCATACTTCATCTTTTTGATGGCCGGGAACACCCGCTGCTGCATGGTCAGGAAAATTTCGCGGGAGTCCTTGTCCTTGAAGCGGCTCCACCGCATAGACTGTCCTGCCGCGCTGGCCGGGAAGATATGCTCCATCTTTTCGCCCGCCATGTTCTCAAAATCTTCGGTGGCAAGCTCTTTCTCGTCCAGTGACCGGATGAACATGAGATAGGTCAGCTGTTCAATGACGGTCAGCGGATTGGTGATGCCGCCTGCCCAGATGTCCGTCCAGATCTTGTCTACCTTATTTTTAATGGCTCCTGTTACCATGCGTTCCTCCTGAATGTTTGCCAATCGCAAACGCTTTGCATCTTGAATTTTTGGTGATAATATCACAATTTTATTATAGCAGTGTACGATTATATTTTCAATGTAGAGCGTTTAGCAGACGTGCTTTCTTGATTGCAAGGCAAAAAGTTAGTGGAACGTTAAAACAGCAATTTGCGATATGCAATTCAACGCTATTGCTGTTGCATGAAGAAGTTGAATTGCTATAAAACGGTAAAGTGGATTTTATCTGCTTTGCCGTTTTTTTCACATCTGGACTCCAACATGCTTTTGTGCTATTCAGCGATTCCATCGCGCAGCCTGCGCTCTGCTTACCAACTGATGATCTCCGGCGGTGATGTGAAAGCCGTACAGGGAGCAACACTTGTGCAGGCTACCCCGGTTGAAGCAGAACCGACCATCTCCGTGTCGGCACTGTTGGAGCTTCTGAGGGACGCAGACCCTGCCGTAAAAGCGCAGCTCCGCTTGGCTCTGCTGACCTGAATTGCAAAAAATAGCACTAATTGCAGAGTAATTCACAGACTTACTCCATCTGACACGAAAAATGCGGACCGTGCAAAAACCGTGCAGAGACCGTGCAAATGGCGTATAAAAAGAAAATCCCACGAGGAATCTTACGATTCTTCGTGGGATTTTGGTGCGCTCGAGGGAACTCGAATCCCTGGCCCTCTGATTAAAAGTCAGATGCTCTACCGGCTGAGCTACGAGCGCATATTTCTGCAGTGAACATACTGCCGAATAATATTACCACAACTTGCGCAAAAATGCAAGGGCTCCCGGACAAAAAGGCGCAAAAAGCTCCTGCATCGGTGTGGGCTTCCACTTTCCATCCGCGCAGCAGGTCGAAGATGCTCCGGTGTCGGCAGAGGGCGGGGGCTTCCTCCCGATAACTTCCTCTTTACAAACGCGGGCAGAACCGTTACAATCAAATCAAATCCGTCTGCTCCACGCCGTGTTTTCTGCCCGGCAGTGCTGCACCCGTCCGCCTTTTCCGGCACCGGCGTCCTGCCGGGCCACACCGATACTGTTTTGAGCAGGAGGTTTTTCCTATGAAGATCACTCGCCGTACTGTTCTTCGCCTGACCGGTGCCGCTGCCGCTTCACTGGCGCTTTCCAGCTGCAGTGCTTCCGGCAGTGCCATTCTGGGCAGCAATTTTTCCAGCTGGCTCCAGCAGACACTGGGCATCAGTTCTTCCGGCGCAGCTTCTTCTGCTGCATCCTCGGAGGCCATGGCTGCTTCCTCGCTGGCAGCAGGCGAGCAGCCCGCTGCCAGTCTTGCCGCACTGCCCGCTTACGATGCCGACCCGCTGACCGGTGAGGCCAAGCGCAGCAATGGCCGTATTGTGGGCGTGATGGTGAACAACATCTCCAACACCTCTCGTCAGAACGCCCGTCCGCAGCGCGGCCTTTCCTCTGCCGATCTGCTGATCGAGTGCAAGGTGGAGGGCGGCATCACCCGCTTCTGCGCGGTGTTCCACGATGCCGACTCCATCCCGGAGATCGGCCCGCTGCGCTCTGGCCGCGACCAGTTCCTGCAGCTGCTGATGCCCTATCAGGCGCTGTACTACCACGACGGTGAGAGCGCCGCCTGCACCAAATTCATCAGCGTATACAACTATTCCGGCCTGAACATCGGCGGCAAGAGCTACTTTAATACTCCCACCCATCCGCATGTGGCTCACCGCGACAGCCGCGGCCGGGATGTGGCCTATGAACACACCGAGTTCACCTCCGGCAAGGAGATCCGGCAGGCCGCTTCCAACGCGGGCATCGGGCTGAAGTACGATTACGACGCCACCTTCTTCCGCTTTGCGGACTACCGCACCGGCGAGGAGAATGCCATGGCGGGTGCTTCCTCCGGCAAGGCGGTCAGCATCACCCACTCGGACCACTACAAGACCAGCTTCCGCTATGATCCGCAGTCCCGCACCTATAAAATGCAGATGTACAGCCGCATCTCCGGCAAGTTTGAAAACACCGTGGACGAGCTGAACGCAAAGCAGCTGAGCTTTGACAACCTGCTGGTCTGCTTTGCTCCCATCGAGCGCTATTCCGGCGACTCCGGCGATGTGCAGCAGGTAAGCTACATCTCTGGCGGCGATGCCTATTATTTCAGCCGCGGCGCTGTACAGCATGGCCGCTGGGAAAAGGCTTCGCCGGAGCACCCGCTGCGGGTCTACGATAAGACCGGCGCTGAGATGCTCTTCAACCGCGGCAAGACCTATCTTGCCATCGTGGACGATGACGAGTGGTCCAATTTCAGCTATCAGTAACGAGGAAACAGCATGAAACGCATCTGGAATCTGGCCCTTGGCACTGCGGTGCTGTGCGCTGCGCTGCTGTGCGGATGCACCTTTAACGGCAGCACCGCACCGGCCGGCTCTGCGCCTGCCGACCCGCTGACCGGGCAGGAGCTGCAGTATCCCGGCGAGCGGGTCGCCGCTGTCGTCATCGACAATGCGCCCGCCAGCACCACCCAGTGGGGCATTGGCAGCGCTTCGGTGGTGCTGGAGGCCCTGACCGTAAACGGCCGGCCCACCAGCCTGTGCTTGGCTTATCCTTCGGTATCGGCCATGCCAACCGTCGGCCCAGTGACCCTTGGGCAGGACCTTTACTGGCGGCTGCTCAGCGGGCAGGAAGTACTGCCCATCCAGCGGGGTGCAGGGCAGTTTGCCCGCAACTATCTGGATTATTATAACCTGCGGGCCGTGGACGCGCTGGAAGTGGGCCGCAACGCCTTTTCCTGCGATGATGTCTGGAGCGGCGCGCCGCTGTGGCATACCAGCGGCGGGGAGGTCGCTTCCGTGCTGGGCAGCCTGAACCTTTCCGGCGCATTGGGCGACCACGGCAGCAGCGCTTCCTCCTCGGCCAGCACTGCCGAGGACAGTTCTGCCATTTCCGCTCTGCCCGCCCTGCTGCCGCAGGCCAAAGAGCCCCGCCTGCCGGAGCCCGGTTCCCGGGATGCCGAACAGGTGCAGATCAACTTTGCGCCCCAAAGCACCACCGGCTTTGCCTACGATGCGGCCAGCGGCACCTACGGGATGCTCCGTGCCGACGGCACCGCCCAGCTGGATGCCAACACCGGCGCGCAGGCGCAATTCGACAATCTGCTGGTCCTTTACTCCGCTTCCAGCCTGCGGGACGACGGCACCACGCTGGACTACGACCTGTCCCTTGGCGGCGGTGTCTGGCTGAACGGCAGCCAGCTGTGGCACATCACATGGACGCAGGGCACAGACTCCACCTTTGCCTTTTACGATGCCGACGGCAGGCCGCTGACCATCCGCACCGGACGCAGCTACATTGCGCTGGTCTCCAGCGTGACCGGGCAGGAGCTGACGGTATTGGATTCCGCCGGGCAGAATGTGCTGAATTGACAAAACAAAAAAGACCATCTGAGGCATTTTTAACTGCATCTCAGATGGTCTTTTATTACGTTCAGGAACTCCTTCCGTCATCGCTGACGCGATGCCACTGCTCCCTTTTTTGTCACTTGCGTGACATCTGCTCCTCTCTTTGTCACCTGCGGTGACATTTCTCCCCGGCGCGGGGAGAATCTGTCCCGGCCGGGGGAAGTCTTTCTCATGGAGGGAGGCTTTGGCAATACGGCCAAGTTTTCCTTTTCGCCAGATGCTCCCTCTCCGAGGGAGCTGTCGAGCGTATGCGAGACTGAAGGAGTTACAGATCCACCACGCTGCCGACCTCGGCAGGAGAGGTGGGCACCACGCCCAGCACGGCGTGGTCAGTGCTGCGGTTGACCGTAAAGGTCACGCTGCGGCCCGCCGCGAAATCCGGGTGATAGGTCAGCTCCAGCGTCTGCCAGTTGTCCGGCACTGCGCAGAAGCAGTGCAGCAGCGCGCCGCGGCCTGCCGTCAGGTTCAGGGTGAACACCGAAGCATCCGCCGCGTTCTCGCCGTAGAGCGGCGCAGCAAAGCTGCCGCAGCGCACCGGCTTGCCATCGCACACCGCGGTAACGCCGGTGCCCATACTGTACAGGTCGCCAAGCGTGCACACCTCACGGCTCTGCAGATAGCTTGCGCCCACCGGCAGGGTGGATGCGGAGAGGTTCTCCACCGAGAGGTACACCAGCACATTGCCCATTTCCTGCGCAGGGGCATAGCCCAGCAGCTCCACGGCAGCTTTGCCGTCCAGCAGGGCAGGTTCGCCTGCAAGACGCGGCTGCTGTGCCGCTGCAGGTACGCCGGTGAGCAGCGCTGCCGCAAGGCTGACCGCACCGGAGCCGGCACATTTCAGGAATGACCGGCGGGAAATGGACTGGGACATGGAACTTCCTCCTAAAATAATCGTTCCCTTATACAATAAAGGATTGCGCTGTTTCTGTCAAGGGATAGGCCAAAACTGTAACTGTTTCCTCACCCGCACTTTCAACTGTAAAAGCGGCTTCTTATTCAAAGGCCTCGTTTTCCTCGGCTTCGGCCTGACCGCGCAGGGTATCGGCATAGCCAAAGGGCACGATGTCGATGGCTTCCACCAGACGGTCCCGCATCCACAGCTGCACATCGGTCTGCACGGTGTAGCCGCAGCCGGGGTCTGCCATCCACTGCTCCGGGCGGCGGGTGGGCACGGCGCGCTGGCTGAGCATGCTCATGATCACGCCGCCATGGGTCACACAGGCTGCTTCGGTCACATCCATGCGGATCATATACTCAAACAGTTTCATCAGGCTTTCGGCGCAGCGGGCGTGGAACTGGTCGGTAGGCTCTGCGCCTTCGGGCACATAGCCGGAGCCGGGGGTGATCCACTTTTTAAAGTCCTCGTCGTGCACCAGCTCCTTGACCGGCTTGTTCTCAAACTTGCCAAAGCCGGCCTCCCGCAGATCGTGCACGGTAAAGGTGTGCTTTGCATCCGGGAACAGGATGTTGGCTGTTTCCACCGCGCGCAGCAGCGGGGAGGAGAACACGGTATCCACCTGCGGATACTCGAACCGCTCTTTCAGCTCATTGAGCTGAGCGCGGCCCTCGTCGCACAGAGGGATGTCGGTGCCGCTGCCGATGTACAGGCCCTGCAGGTTGCCTGCAGTCATGCCGTGGCGGATGAGATGAAGCTTGAACGTTTTCATGGATAGTGCCTCTCTTTATCGCTGTGCGGCGGCACGGGAACGGGCGGCAAAACCCGCTGCGGAGAAAAAATCTGGCAGAAAAACGTGTCGTCTGCCAGATTTTTTGCTCTTTGGCGGCAGCTACGGCCCCGCGCACGCCACAAAATGTATGCGTTAATACCTATAGTTTAGCATAGATATGGTGTCCAGAGCAAGTCTTTTGACAAAAATGACGAAAATCAACGAAAAATATCGTCACTTTTCTTGCTTTACAAAAGGTTTTCCGTTGTGTATAATCAACCTGCTGTAAACCAAAAACAAGGATGTCCCCCTATATCGAACTTTGAGGAGCCAAAAATCATGGAATTCAACCGTATCATCAAGCTGCTGCGCAAGGAACGCGGCATCACCCAGAAGCAGGCCGCCGAGGATCTTGGCGTCTCGCAGGCGCTGCTGTCCCACTACGAAAAAGGCATCCGCGAATGCGGCCTGGACTTTGTGGTGCGCGTGGCAGACTATTATAATGTTTCCTGCGATTATCTTCTGGGCCGCAGTGCAGAGCGCAACGGCATGATGCTCTCGGCAGAAGACCTTCCGAACCCGGACAAGATGAAGGACAACATCTACCACGGCAGCGTGCTGCCCACCATGAACAAAAAGCTGATCTCCAACGGCCTGAACGTGCTGTACGCCAAGATCGGCCAGTGCCACAGCAAGGCCCTTACCACCGAGGTGAGCGCCTACCTGATGATGGCCGTAGCCAAAATGTTCCGCCTGCTGTACTCGGCCGAGCCGCACAACGCCGCCAGTATGTTCAGCATCGATCCCATCCGCTGGCGCGGCTGCTCCGATGCCGTGATGCGCATGTCCGAAGCCAACGTGGAAGCCCTGCTGGACGGACAGGATGTGAACGGCGGCGAGGGCGTAAAGGACCCGGCCTGCCTGACCATGACCACAGAAAGCCTGACCCGTGAGTTCCCGCTTTATACGCCCAGCCTGTTAAATCTGGTCAAAACCAGCGAAACACATGTGAAGGGCCTTACCCACGAAGGGTGATATTCCTGTGAAAAAGCTGTAAATTCAGCCCCCAAACCCTTGCATCTTTCGGGCAGAAAGGGTATAAACAGAATAGAATATTCTGGAATACGGTTTTTCCTATCAAAAGGAGGATTTATTTTATGTCCAACTCCATTTCCCGCCGTACCTTCCTCAAGTGCACCGGCGCATCCGTTGCTGCTCTGGGCGCAGCAAGCCTGCTGGGCGGCTGCCAGCAGAATGGCAGCGCCACCATCGTGGATGTCAAGGTCGGTGATAAGGTCAGCAACTGGAACGGCCTTGGCGTTCAGCTGACCAGCCTGTTCAACATTGATACCGCACCTGCACAGGCCGGTTACGAATACATTGCTGTTCTGGTCACCGTGGTCAACCGCACCAAGAACCAGACCTTCAACATCGGCGCACAGAATCTGGCCGAGATCAATGCTGCTTATCCCGTGCCCCCGCAGGAGAACGTGGATGCAAACTTCCACGCACTGGCAGCAGCTTCTACCGATTTCTCTGCTTCCTGCGACGGCCAGAGCGTGGAGTGCGGTGCCAACATCTCGCTGTACAACTCCAACTCTCAGACCTTCTCGGATTCCACCAATCTGCCCCCGCAGGGTACCGGCTATCTGCAGCTGATGCTGATGGTCCCCAAGGGCTGGCAGCAGCTGAGCGTTACTTACATGCCCACCTTTGCAGCAGATAAGACCATGACCTTCGTCATGACCGCTGCAGACGTGACCCGCGCCTGATACGCGGCCCGCACAGGACGAAATTTCGTCGCAAAACAACGTCACAGCTCAAAATTTCATCATTTTATTTTGCCAAAAGGCATTGACATCCGGCCCGGTTTCGCCTATCTTATAGGTAATGCCGCAAGGCCGTACTGATCTGCTTTTTAAAGGAGGAACGAACATGTCCTATACATTCTCCCGCCGTGACTTTATGAAATATACCGCTCTTACCGCTGTTGCCATTGCAGGTTCCGGCATGCTGACCGGCTGCTCCAACCCGAACCGTCCTGTCGGCAAGACCGGTGACACCCTGAAGCCGGGCGACGGCATCTGTGAAGCCACGCTGAAGAGCGCCACCTATAATCGTACTACGCTCACTTGCGAGTTTGAGATCTATACCAAGGTGAGCCTGCAGGTCAACCAGCAGCATTTCCAGGTAAATGTTACCGATGCTGACAATAAGCTGCATACTTATTATCAGGGTGTCTCCGGTGTCACGATTGATTTGGTAGGTGGTTCCAACGCCAGTGTCGATGCGAAGACTACTGTGACTCCTACGCTGAAGGTTTCCGGTATTGAGAACCTTACCAGCGCATCCAAGGTTCAGGTGCTGTACATTCCGAAGATGTACGCAAACGGTAGCATCACTGATTCCTACAGTGATATCTATGCCACTTGGGACATCACCGATGCCATCAAGGTTACGATTGTGGACTGATTTTACTTTTGCATTAAAGGCCCGCACCCTGTGGTGCGGGTCTTTTTGCGTATGCGGGCCATTTGTATCCAAGTTTTGGGCGATATCATGTAAAATGCACAAAGTTTTTTAGTGGATTTATGCCTTGTGCACAGGTTTCTTTTCCGGTACAATAGGGTTATAAAAATGTGCAGGAGCATCGCAGCGATGCGGTGCTTTTTGCATTTGAGGGGCAACCCGGAAAACCTGAAAAGGAGTGTTGTTTCGATGATCAATATGGTAAAGCTTCCCACCAAAAAAAGTAACCTGTTCCTGCGCGTAGCAAAGGGCCACTTTGCTACCAGCCACAGCCATATCAACTATTACATCGATGTCACCACCCAGAAGTCCCGCCTTTCCGAGGCCAAGGCCGTGGCAAAGGAGCTGGTGGCCGCTTACCAGCACAGCACCATTGTGGACACCGTGCTCTGTCTGGACGGCACGCAGGTGATCGGCACCTGCCTTGCCAACGAGCTGACCAAGGACGGCTTTGCCAACATGAACGCCCACCAGACCATTTATGTGATCACTCCGGAGTACACCACCGGCAGCCAGATCATCCTGCGCGACAATCTGGCCCCCATGGTCAAGGGCAAGCATGTGCTCATTCTGTCCGCTTCCATCACCACCGGCTACACCGTGCAGGCCGCTGTGGAGGCCGTGAACTACTACGGCGGCACCGTGGCAGGCCTTTCCGCTATTTTTGCCACCACCCATGAGTGCATGGGCTATGAAGTCACCTCCATCTTTGACCCCGCCAGCCTGCCGGACTACGCCAGCTTTGACAGCCGCGACTGCCCCCTGTGCAAGGCCGGCCAGCACATCGATGCGCTGGTGAACAGCTTTGGCTATTCGGCGCTGTAACGTAAAAAGGCTGTCAAGTGCTCACGGATGCGCCCTTGACAGTCCCTTGTGAAATGATTATACTATAAATAGAAAGGCGCTGGCCCGCAAACGGCTCGCTCCTTACTGAATCAGATCAAGAAAAATGACCGTTCAAGTTGGTAGCTGGAGGCGGTCATTTTTTCTTGCGTCTATCGCTGTGAGAAACAGTCCATGTAATTTCAAACGTAACGTAGATCGCTCCGCCGAGAAGCGTGAGCAGCAATACGACCTGTTCAAACGTCATGGTGCATCCCCCCTTTCCGCCCTCAAGCGTCCGGGGGAGCGAGATTTCAAGAAAAATCTCTTTACCCGGCGCGCTCAGGTGCCGGTAAGGAGAAAAGCTGCAACAGCGACGACCGCTGCCTGCGGCAGAAGCAGGGAGAAGCTGTTGGGGCCGCGGCCAGCAAGACGCAAGTGCCGTCCAAGGCACGCAGCGGATGCTGGGAGCCGCAACTCGTACTGCGTTTATAATGTTATACTTTTCATCAAAACACAACAGGGCTTTGCAGTCGCTTTTATCGCTGCAAAGCCCTGTTTTTACTTCTTCTTTTTCGGGAACACAAACGGCTCGTGCAGGTACACCGCCACCAGATATGCCGTCATGAAGAACCAGATGATGGGCTCGCACAGGATGACCGCATTGTACTGGAATTTCGGGATGAACACCAGCACAAAGATCACCTTGCCCACCAGCTCGATCACGCTGGAGAACAGCGGCAGCACCTTCTGGCCAAGGCTCTGCAGCGCGTAGCGGGTGCACAGCAGCACCCCCAGCACCGCATAGAACGGTGCGTTCCACAGCAGATACCGCGCACCGTTTTCCAGCACGATGGGTTCCGTGGAGCCGGAGATGAGCTGCACCATCCATTCCGCGCCAAAGCTCATCAGCACCACGGCGGCGACCATCACCACCACCGAGTACAGATACATCTGCCGCATTCCCCTGCGCACACGGTCGGGCTGGTTTGCGCCGCGGTTCTGGGAAACGAAGGTGGAACCGGCGTTCGCCATGGAGATGAGCGGCATATCCGTAAAGGCAAACAGCTTGCGGGCAGCGGTGTGCCCCGCAATGGTCAGGGTGCCAAGCCCGTTGATGCCGTACTGCAGCACCACCGAACCCGCAGACACGATGCTGCTCATCAGGCCCATGGAGATGCTCTGGCTGAACAGCTCCCAGTAGAGATGACTGCCCACGGCGAAATGCTTTTTCTCCGGGATGAGGATGCACACCCTTGCCAGCACGTACAGAACGCACAGCACCACCGAGATGCCCTGTGCAATGACCGTTGCCACCGCTGCGCCCCGCACGCCCATGCCAACCCCGGCAATGAACCACAGGTCCAGCCCCACGTTCAGCACCGAGCTGATGAGCAGGAACACCAGCGGCATTACGCTGTTGCCAATGGCGCGCAGCAGGCCTGCGCACAGGTTATACATAAACATGACCACAACGCCAAGGTCGATCACGATGATGTAGCTGTAGGCATCTTCCAGAATTTCTGCCGGGGTATCCAGCAGCTGCAGCAGGGCATGCAGGCCGAAAAAGCCTGCCGTTGTAATGACCAGCGAGGCGATCAGGCCAATGACGACCGACCCCACCACCGTGCGCTTGAGCAGGTCTTCGTCCTGCGCGCCGTAGGAGCGCGCTGCAACGATGGCAAGGCCATTGCCGATACCGATGCCAAAGCCGACTAAAAGCTCGTAGATCGAACCGCAGGAGCCAATGGCGGCAAGGGCTGTATCGCCCAGCACATTGCCCACGATCATGGTATCCACCGTGTTGTAGAGCTGCTGGAACAGGTTGGAAATCAGAATGGGCAGCATGAACAGCAGCAGGCTTTTTAAAATAGGCCCGTGCATCAGGTCTACGTTCATGTTGAAGACGCTTTTCTTTTGGGGCTGCGCGTGGGTCATAGGGTTCCTCCAAAATTATAATTTTTAAGATATCTGTACACAAAACAAAACATCTGCAATCCCTTCCCGATTTATAAAAAACAGGAAAAGGCATTGCAGATGATCGATCTTTTTGCGGGCCTGAACTCCTTCAGACAAATCCTCCGAATTTGCCAGCTCCCTCAAAGAGGGAGCCTTTGGCATGACGGTAAAGTTTCTGGTTTTGCCAATGCCTCCCTCTCAGAGGGAGGTGTCACCGAAGGTGACGGAAGGAGTCCGTGCCATAAAATTACAGCTCCTGCGTCTCAAAGCCGCTGCCGGTAAGCACCTGCACGCTGGTAAAGCCTGCAGCCTTGATGGCGGCGGCAGCTTCGTCAAAGCCGTAGGTCAGGCTGTTGATATCATGAGAATCAGAAGTGATGATGACCTTGCCGCCCATCTTCTGCCACTCGCCCAGCAGCCACGGGCCGGGGTAGAAGTCCTTGCGGTAGCCGCGGTACACGCCGCCGGTGTTCACTTCCAGCAGGCAGTCGTTTGCCTTTGCGGCCTGCAGTGCCTTGAGGGCAGCGGCCTTGTAGCGGGGCGATTCTTCGTCGAAGAACTCGCCGTTGGCATTCAGCTTCTTGATGAGGTCGATGTGGGCCAGAATATCCGGCTTGAGGGCAGCCACCTTTTCCACCTCGGCAAAGTAGGCTTCCACAGCGGAAAGCGGGTCTGCGTCAAAGTCGTCGTTGATGCAGTCCCACAGGTCCTGCGGACGGAAGTCGATCTCGTAATACTTGCCGGTGTTCTTGCCGTACAGGTGGTGTGCGCTGCCGATCCAGTAATCGTAGCCGGTGCGCTTATCCTCGCTCAGGATATCCCACTCGATGCCGCACAGGATATCCACCTTGCCCCTGTATTCGGCCTTGAGCTTTGCGATGGTGGCCTTGTACTGGGCGGTGCGGCTGGGGCTCATGCAGTATTCGCGGTCGCGCTGGGTGTAGCTATGGCCGGTGAAGCCCAGCGTGGTCAAGCCCTGCGCACACGCAGCACTTGCCATATCCTGCAAGGTATTTTTGCCATCGCACATGGTGGAGTGGCAATGGACACTGGACTTCTTATAATCTGCCATAGATAATTCACTGCATCCTTTCCTGTTTGACCTTGTGGTCAATGACGTGACGTTTTTCCAGTTCACGGGTCACATCCTCCACCGTGATGCCGGCGCTGACCATCAGCACCAGAACATGGTAGGCAAGATCGCTGATCTCGTAAACGGTCTCTTCCTTATCCTCTTTTTCGCCCGCAATGATGACCTCGGTGCACTCTTCGCCCACCTTTTTCAGGATCTTCTCCTTGCCCTTCTCGAACAGGTAGGTGGTGTAGCTGCCCTCCTTGGGGCTATCCTTGCGGCCCTTGATGAGCTGGTACAGGCCCTGCCAGCTGAACTGCTTCAGCTCCGGCGAGACGTATACTTCGTTGAAGAAGCAGCTCTCGGCGCCGGTGTGGCAGGCGGGGCCGGATTTGACCACTTCCACCACCAGTGCATCGGCATCGCAGTCGGCGGTGATGGACACCACCCGCTGCACATTGCCGCTGGCCTCGCCCTTGCGCCAGATCTCCTGACGGCTGCGGCTCCAGAACACAGTGCGGCCCTCGGCAATGGTGAGCGCCAGCGTCTCGGCGTTCATGTAAGCGAGGGTGAGCACCTCTTTGGTGTAGTGGTCCTGCACGATGGCAGGGATCAGGCCCTTTTCATCAAATTTCAGATTCATAACGGTTCTCCCTCCCCGGATGGGGATATTACTAGTTTAGCGTATTCGGTGCGCAAACGCAAGAGTTTGCGGGTTGTTTTTGCGGAAATCCAGTTTCGCGTTGCGGCTTCTCCCCGCGCCGGGGAGAAATGCCCCGGCGTTACAGCCGCATCTCCACGCCGTTTGCGTTGAGGTATTCTTTCAGGTCCCGGATGGTCAGCAGCTTCTGGTGGAAGATGCCCGCGGCAAGACCTGCATCGATGCCCTTGTGGTGGAACAGCTCCAGAAAGTCTTCCTTTTTGCCTGCGCCGCCGCTGGCAATGATGGGCACGTTCACCCGCGCCGCAACTGCATCCAGCATCTCAAGGTCAAAGCCGCTGCGCACGCCGTCGGTATCGATGCTGTTCAGGCAGATCTCGCCTGCGCCGTGGTCCACGCACCAGCTGATCCAGTCCAGTGCATCCCGGCCGGTGTCCTCGCGCCCGCCCTTGGCGAACACCCGGAACTGGCCGTCCACCCGCTTCACATCGGCAGAGAGCACCACGCACTGGTTGCCGTAGCGCTGTGCTGCCGCCGGGATAAGGTCCGGGTTTTTGAGTGCGCCCGAGTTGACGCTGACCTTGTCCGCGCCGCACTTGAGCACCCGGTCAAAATCTTCCAGCGTGTTGATGCCGCCGCCCACCGTGAGCGGGATAAAAATTTCGCTGGCGACGCGGGTCAGGATATCCGTGAACAGCGCCCGGCCCTCGAAGCTGGCGGTGATATCGTAGAACACAAGTTCATCTGCACCGGCAGCGTTGTACATGCGGGCCATTTCCACCGGGTCGGCCACGTCCCGGATGCCTTCAAAGTTCGTGCCCTTGACCACGCGGCCATTGCGCACATCAAGGCAGGGAATAATGCGTTTGGTGATCATGTCGTTTCCCCTCCGTTCACTCCTGTACCAGCTGCACGCAGCGCGCAAGGTCCAGTGCGCCGGTGTACAGGCTCTTGCCTAAAATGGCAGCGGCAGTGCCCATTTTTTTCAGTTCCAGAAGCTCTGCTTCGGACGAGATGCCGCCGCTGGCCGTAAAGGCCACGCCGGGCACCTCTTTGGCAAGCGTGCGGTACAGGCCGAGGTTCGTGCCCTTCATGGCACCGTCGCAGGCAATGTCCGTGTAGATGATGGCAGTGCATCCGGCATCTGCCAGCCGCTTGCAGAAGTCCACGCCCGGCTCGGCGCTGACCTCCTTCCAGCCATGGATGGCCACATAGCCGTCCTTTGCGTCCACGCCCACGGCAATTTTATCGCCGTATTTTTTCAGCATCCGGGTGGTAAAGGCAAAATCCGTCACCGCCACGCTGCCCAGGATGCAGCGGCCCACGCCGAGGGAAAGATATGTTTCAATGCGCTCCTCGGTGCGGATGCCGCCGCCCACCTCAATGTATAAGCCGCCCTGTTTTGCCAGCGCGGCAATGGTATCGTAGTTGGAAAGGGTGCCGTCCTTTGCGCCGTCCAGATCGACGACGTGCAGGTTTTTGGCCCCCGCTGCAAGGAACTCCCGCGCCTGTGCGCAGGGATCCTCGCCGTAGACGGTCATGCGGCTGTAGTCGCCCTGCGTCAGGCGCACCACCTTGCCGCCCCGCAGGTCAATGGCTGGAAATAATTGCATCGTTGTTTCTCCTTTAGCGTCCTCGCCCTCTCCGTCCACTCGCACTGCTCGTGTCCACCTCTCCCAAAGGGAGAGGCCTTGGCAGTACGGCAAAGTTTCCGGTTTTGCCAAGGGCTCCCCCTTTGGGGGAGCTGGCGCGTTAGCGCCTGAGAGGGCGAGCCCGCTTACAATTCGCTGAATGCTTTCAGAATCCTGAGTCCGGTGTCGCTGCTCTTTTCCGGGTGGAACTGGGTGCCGTACACCCTGCCTGCCCGCACCGCGCCGGTGACGGGAATGGAATAGTCGCTCACCGCCAGTGTACTCTCCGTACAGTTCTTGCCGTAGTAGCTGTGGACGTAATAGACGTATTCTCCCTCACGGATGTACTGGAACAGCGGGTCGTCCTTTACAATGTGCAAGGCGTTCCAGCCGATCTGCGGCACCTTCAGGCTCTTGTCCGCAAGGTCGGGCTCCAGCGGGCAGACCTCGCCCTTCACAAAGCCGAGGCCTTCGTGCTCACCGTACTCGTAGCTCTTTTCAAACAGCAGCTGCATGCCAAGGCAGATGCCCAGCAGCGGCTTCCTTTCGGCTTCTTCTTTGATCACCGGCACAAGGCCCGTTGCCTCCAGCTTGGCCATGGCATCGGCAAAAGCGCCCACGCCCGGCAGGATCAGCCGATCGGCTTTGCGGATGGTGTCCGCGTCGGCGGTGACGCCCGCTTCCAGCCCCAGCTGCTTCAGGCTGGACTTCAGGCTGAACAGGTTGCCCACGCCATAATCGATAATTGCGATCATACCAGCAGTCCTTTCGTGGAAGGAATTTCGTCCTTGTGGGCTTCGTCAATCTTCACGGCCGCGCCCAGTGCATGGCCTGCGCCCTTGAAGCAGGCCTCGAGGATGTGGTGGGTATTTTCTCCCGCAAATTGTACAAAGTGGATCGTGGCGGGCACGCTGCGGGCAAAGCCCAGCCAGAATTCCTTGGCGCACTCCACGTCAAAATCGCCCACTTTTTCGGTGCTGCAATGGATGTCCCAGTTCAGAGTGCAGCGGCCCGAAAGATCGACGGCGCACAGGATCAGCGCTTCATCCATGGGCAGATAAAAGCTGCCGTAGCGCTGGATACCGCGCATATCGCCCAGCGCCCGTGCAAAGGCCTGACCCAGTGCAATGCCCACATCCTCGGTGGTGTGGTGGTAGTCCACCTGCACATCGCCGTGGCAGGTAAGCACCAGATCAAACCGGCCATGGCGGGCGAACAGCTCCAGCATGTGGTTCAGAAAGCCGCACCCGGTGTCCACCTCGTAGCGGCCGGTGCCGTCCAGATCAAGGGTCAGGTCGATCTGGGTCTCATTGGTGTTGCGTTCCAGCGAGATCATTCGGTTCGGCATGGTTCATTCCTCCATGATCTTATCCAGCGTTTCCATAAACGTCTGCATCTGTTCCGGCGTGCCAATGGTGATGCGCAGCCAGTTCTGGATGCGGGGCGCGTCAAAATGGCGCACCAGAATGCCGTTTTTCTTCAACTCTTTGTAGAGTGTTCCGCCGTCTTTCCGGTCGGTACTTGCAAACAGGAAGTTGGAGCGGCTGTCCAGCACGGCAAAGCCGCGCTGTTCCAGCTGCTGTTTTGTCCATGCGCGGGTGTCCACGATGGCGGCGCGGGTCCTGTCAAAATAAGCGGTATCTTCCAGCGCGGCCTGCCCGGCCTTCAGGGTTAGGCGGTTGATGTTGTAGGGGTTCAGGCTGAACTTGACTCGGTTCAGGTCGGCAATGAGCTTTGCATTGCCCATGGCAAGACCCAGACGCGCACCGGCCAGCTGCCGGGACTTGGAAAAGGTCTGCACCACCAGCAGGTTCTCGTACTGGTCGATGAGGGGCACGCAGCTCTCGCCGCCAAAGTCCACATAGGCCTCGTCCACAATGACCACATTGTTCGGGTTTGCCTTTAAGATGCCCTCAATTTCCGCCCGGGGCAGTGCAATGCCGGTGGGGGCGTTGGGGTTTGCAAGGACGATGGTCTGGTTCAGGCCGTAGTAATCCTTCGGGTCAAGGGTGAAATCCTCTTTCAGCGGGATGATGTGGCTGGGAATGTGCATCAGTCCGCACCACACGCCGTAGCAGCCGTAGGTGATGTCGGCATAGGCCAGCGGGTGGTCTGCGTCGCAGAAGGCACGCAGCGCAAAGAAGAGGTTCTCGTCGCTGCCATTGCCGGGCATGATCTGCTCCGGCTGCAAACCGAAGTGGGCTGCGGCCGCCTTGAGCAGGTCGGCACAGGCGGGGTCGGAGTAAAGGCGCAGCTTTTCCACCTCGTGCTCGCTCACGGCAGCGATCACCGCCGGGGAGGGCAGATAGGGGCTTTCGTTGGTGTTCAGTTTGATGTACTGCTGATCCTGCGGCTGCTCACCCGGGGTGTAGGGGGTGACAGCGGCCAGCGTGGGAGAAAGAAAACGACTCATATAAAAACCCTCTCAGTCAAAGCCTTACGGCTTTGCCAGCTCCCCCGAAGGGGGAGCTTTTTTGCATCTTACGGTTTCCACTCTCAAAGCTCCCCTTCGAGGAAAGACTTCCCCCGGCCGGGGGAAGATGTCACCGCGGGTGACAAAAAGGGGAATCTGGCGCGCAAGCGCCTGAGAGGGTCACTTTTCATACCGAATGGTCACGCTGCGGGCGTGGGCGTGCAGGCCCTCGCGCTCGGCAAAATCGGCGATGCGGGGGGCCACCTCGCCCAGCGCTTCCCGGGTGTAGTAGAGGAAGCTGGACTTCTTTACAAAGTCGTCTACGCCCAAGGGGCTTGAGAAGCGGGCGGTGCCGCTGGTGGGCAGGGTGTGGTTGGGGCCTGCAAAGTAATCGCCCAGCGCTTCCGGCACGTTGCGGCCAAGGAAGATGCTGCCTGCGTTTTTGATTTCGTTCAGCACGCCGAAGGGGTCCTCCACGCACACCTCCAGATGTTCCGGTGCAATGATGTTGCAGGCTTCAATGGCCTTGTGCAGGTCGGTGCAGAGGATGATCTTGCCGTTGTCGTCCACGCTGGCGCGGGCGATGGCGGCACGGGGCAGCTGCGGGATCTGCACCTCCAGCTCCGCCTGCACGGCCTTGGCCAGCTCCGGGCTGTCGGTGACGAGAACGGGGCTTGCCAGTTTGTCGTGCTCGGCCTGACTCAGCAGGTCCGCCGCCACCCATGCAGGGTTGCAGCCGCCGTCGGCCAGCACCAGAATTTCGCTGGGGCCTGCGATCATATCGATGCCCACCTTGCCGAACACCTTGCGCTTGGCGGTGGCAACGTAGATGTTGCCGGGGCCAACGATCTTATCCACCGCAGGGATGCTCTGGGTGCCGTAGGCGAGAGCCGCCACAGCCTGTGCGCCGCCGGTCTTGAAGATCTTGGTCACGCCTGCGGTAGCAGCGGCGGCAAGGATGACCGGGTTCACCCTGCCGTCCTTTCCAGCGGGGGTGGTCATGACGATCTCGGACACGCCTGCCACCTTTGCCGGGATCACGTCCATGAGCACGGTGGAGGGATAGGCCGCCGTGCCGCCGGGCACATAGACACCGGCCTTTTCAATGGGGGTATATTTCTGGCCCAGCACGATGCCGGGCTTGTCGTTCACCACAAAATTCTTGTGCACCTGCTGGCGGTGGAAGCTCTCGATGTTGGCAGCGGCTTCGCGCAGCGTTTCGAGGAAGTAGGGGTCCATGCCCGCAAAGGCTTCGTCGATCTCCTCCTGCGTCACCTGCAGGGCATCGATCTTCGCGCCGTCAAATTTCAGCGCATAATCCCTCAGGGCATCGTCGCCCCGGGCGCGCACATCGGCAATGATGCCGTCCACCACATCCTCCACGTTCTTTTCCGCGCGGATATCGCGGTTCAGAATCTCTTCGGGCTTCAGCTCGTCGAAGTGATACAGCTTGATCATTTTGCTTCCTCCTTGTTCTGCAGTTCCGCCCGCAGCTTTTCCAGCATGGTGTCCATTTCGGCGTGCTTGAACTGGTAGCTGGCCTTGTTGGCAATGAACCGGGCCGAGATGGGCATGAACTCGGTGACCACCTTCAGGCCGTTCTCCCGCAGGGTGGTGCCGGTCTCCACGATATCCACGATAACGTCCGAAAGGCCCAGAATGGGGGCCAGCTCAATGGAGCCGTTCAGCTTGATGATATCGATGTCCCGCCCCATGGATGCGTAGTAGCTCTTTGCAATGTTGACGAATTTGGTGGCCACCCGCACCGGGCGGCTGGGGTCGTCCTTGTAATCGGCCGGGGCGGCAACGCACATGCGGCATTTGCCAAGGCCGGTGTCCAGCAGCTCGTACACATCGGCAGAAGCCTCTGTGAGGATGTCCTTTCCCACGATGCCCACATCGGCGGCACCGTGCTCCACATAGATGGCAACATCGCTGGGCTTGACGAGGAAGTATCGGATGCCGGCCTCCGGGTTTTCCACCACCAGCTTGCGGGTGGTGTTGTAGTCCTCCGGGCAGCCGTAGCCGATGCCCGCCAGCAGGTGATACACCTTATCGCCCAGACGGCCCTTGGGCAGAGCCACGTTCAGCATCACCCTGTCGGTGCTGTTCTTCTGCACCGGCGGCAGCGGGGCGCTCAGGCGGTCCAGCTCGTCCAGATAGACCGCAAAGCCGATGGCACCGGCACCGGGGGTGAACTTCTGCATCAGCAGGTCGTAGCGGCCGCCCTTGAGCAGGGGGCGGGGCAGGGCTTTCAGGTAGCCCTGAAACACAAGGCCGTTGTAGTATTCCATCTCACCGGCCAGCGTCATGTCCAGCCGGATCACGCCGCCCGCCTTTTCCAGCGGCACAGCCAGCGCTTCCAGCTCGGCCACAGCCGCGCGCATGGCGTCATTGCGGCACAGGGCAGCGGCCTTTGCAAGGGTATCGGCATAGCTGCCGCAGAGGCTCAGCACGCTGCACAGGATGTCAGCGGCGGCATCGGCAAGACCGGCGGCTCCGGCTGCAGCCCGCAGCTCGTGGGCGTTTTTCTCCCGCAGCTTTTCCAGCAGCTTTGCGCGGGCGGCATCCGGCACGCCCAGCGCGTCGAACAGGCCGAACAGGTAGCCCATGTGGCTCACTTCCAGCACCCAATCGGCCCCCAGCGCATCCAGCGACCGCGCCGCCAGACACACCGCCTGCTGCACCTGTGCTTCGCCCACCGCACCCAGCATCTCAAGGCCCATCTGGCTGATCTCTTTAAAGGTGTGGCTCTCGGCGGAAGGGCGGTAGACGTTCTCGTGATAGTAGTAGCGCAGGGTCTCGCCGGGGGCGGGCTGCGCCGTCTTGGCAATGGAGAGGGTCACGTCCGGCTTGAGGGCCAGCAGACGGCCATCCAGGTCGGTAAAGGTGATGACCTGCTCGGACGACAAAAAGCTGCGGTTCTCCTGATACAGGCCGTACTCCTCAAACCGGCCCATATGATACTTGCGGCAGCCCGCCGCTTCGTACAAGGCGCGCAGCGCAAAGGAGGCGCGCTCCTTGGGCTGCAGGTTTGCAAGGCTGAATTCCATTGTCGGTTCCCCCATTTCTTACTTGAGTTTATTTTACTTTATCTCGGTAAAGTTGTAAAGTAGGAAAGTGACGGTGTTTTCAACTCAATGATACGATTTTTCTGTGCGTTTGTACAGGGAAAAGAAGAGAAGGAGCCGTTGCATGGCGCAACAGCTCCTTTTCAGCACGCATATTTACCCAAGCAGGTCCAGCACACTGGCCTTCGGGCGGGCACCCACGGCCTGACGCACCAGCTTGCCCTGCTCAAACACCAGCAGGGTGGGGATGCTCATCACGCCGAACTCCCCGGCCAGCTCCGGCTGCTCGTCCACGTTCACCTTGCCCACCTTCACATCGCCGCGCTCCTCGGCCACTTCGTCCACAATGGGGCTGAGCATCCGGCAGGGGCCGCACCAGCTGGCCCAGAAGTCCAGCAGGACGGGCTTTTCGCTCTGCAGCACTTCCTGCGCAAAGTTTTCTTTCGTGATGGTAATGACTGCCATATTTTTACCTCCTGAAGGGTGTTTGTAATTTCACTGACAGCATCAGTATACCCCGTCGGAGTGTGTTTTTCCGTGACCGGGTCACACAGGGGCGCAAAAAAGCCCGAAGCAGGAAGAAAGAATACTGCTCCGGGCAGGGAAACGCTTATTTCAGTGTTCTGTCAGCAGGGTATCAGACACCGGCCACGCAGTTCTTGCCGGCGATGTAGCCGTAGTAGACGCACAGGCTGTGGCTGATGCCGCGCATGCAGATGGGGTATTCCACTGCGTAGCGGCTGCCCTGCACATTGCCGCAGACATACAGGCCCTTGATGATGTCGCGCTTGGGGCTGGCGGGGTCCTCCTCGGTGAAGGTGTGGCAGTTCTCGTCGCTCTCCAGGCCGCCCACGCACACCAGCATGGAAGTGGTGCCCCACTGGCATGCATAGTACGGGGGATTCTCCAGCGCGAACATCCGGCTTGCGGGCTTGCCGAAGTCATCGTCGGAACCGGCCTTGGCCAGCTCGTTGTAGCGCTCGACGGAAGCCAGTGCATTATCCAGTGCATCGCCCTCAAAGCCGCACTGGGTCAGCAGGTCTTCCAGTGTATCGGCCTTGAACTGGTAAGCCTCGGCCTTTGCGCTGATCTTGGTGTACTGACGGTCGGTGTAGTTGGGGTTGGACTCATCCTCATCCTCGGGGATGATGTAGCACAGGCCGCCGTGGTTTGCGGGCATGTAGGGCACCTCTTCGCCCCACTTGGAGTCGTACAGCTGGAAGGAGGTGCACTCGGGCTGCAGCTCGATCTGGTTTTCCAGCTGCTGGCCGGGGATGCACTCGTTCATGAAACGGTCGCCGCGCTTGTTGATCTGCAGGAAGGGGGTCACGCCCATGCCGCTGCCCATGTGGTGGGTCATCGGTGCGTGGAAATCCTGCACCTTTGCGCCGATCCATGCGCCCATGCGCAGGCCGTCGCCGGTCTCCACGGTCTTGCCCTCCACGTCAACGCCCAGCATACCCATGGCACCCATGTTGGCGATCTTCTTCTCCACGATCTCGGGAGCAAAATGCTTCATGATCTTCTCGTCGCCGGAGTTGTCGCCGGTAGCCAGGATCACGCCCTTGGAAGCGTTGAGCTGGATGTACTTGTTGTCATTCTGTGCGTCGCGGATGATCACGCCGGTCACGCGGCCGTCGCTGTCCTTCAGCAGCTTGGTGCCGAAGCAGCCGAAGAAGGTCTGTGCACCGTTCTCAACGGCCTTGTTCAGGTTGGCTTCCACTATAAAGCCCTGCTGATCCTTGCGGGAAGAGCGGAACTCCATGCTGGAAGGGAAGGTGGGGAACTCTTCGTTGCGGTAATCGTAGTGCTCGGGCTGAGGCCATGCCAGCGGCACCAGAATACCCTTGTCGAACTGCTCCTGGGTCACGGCCTCACGGGTGGAGTCGCAGATGGTCAGCTCGGGGTAAGCCTCGATGAACCAGTCCATGACCTCGTGTGCATGGGAAGCCCACTTTTTCAGGATGGAGCGCTTGTTGCGGTAGGTGCACTCGCGCATCAGGCGGTCGACCACAACATCCTCGTCCACGATGTTCTCACGGCCCCAGCGCTTGTTCAGGCTGCCGTTCAGCAGGGCATACTCGCCGCTGCGGCAGTTGAAGGAAGAGCTCTTTTCCACGATGGCAACTTTTGCGCCCTCCTCGGCAGCCGCACGGGCAGCGCAGACGCCGGACAGACCGGCGCCGATGATGACCACATCAAAGTCCTGGGTCTCACTGGCCTGCACGTCCGGCTCTTCGCCCAGCCAGTCATCGCCGGTATCCCCGGCGGTATCTGCAGCAGGCTCTTCGGAAGCAACGCCCATAGCCTGCTCGATGCAGCTGGCGGCAGCCTTCTTGACCGCGTTGGTGGTGACGGTGGCGCCGGAAACATTGTCGATCTCAGCGTTCTGTGCCGCCATGATGGCATCCTGCAGGGTGGGAGCAGCCACGCCGCCGATGCTCTCGGTCTCGTTGGAAGCATCGATGACCACATCGGTGATAGCGGTCTCGCTGAAGGTCATGGTGACCTTCACCTCGCCGATGCCGGTAGCCGTGCCGGTGTATGTGCCGGGGGTGTAGACGGCATCGCCGGAAGCGGATGCCGCAGTGCCGGAGGAACTTGCGGAGTTGCAGGCAGCCAGAGCGCCGGCGGTGACACCGCTCATTGCGGCGGCAGCGGCAACTTTCAGAAAGCCTTTGCGGGAGATCTTTTCCATCTTGTTTGCTCCTTTTTCTTTCTTCTCTTCTTCTCGTTTCTGCGGGATTTTTATCCCGCTCCGACACTTAGTATAAAATATAACGAAGTAAAATGGAAACAAAAAATTTTTGCCACAGTGATAAAAGCTCTTTATCAGTCTCCATTGATGTGCTATACTGAAAGCAATCTTATTCTGCCCGCCGGGAAAGGAGAGGTTTCGCCCATGAACGACCGCCAGCTGCTGTGTTTTCTCACCCTGAGCCGGACGCTGAATTTTACCGCCGCCGCCCGGGAGCTGTACTGCACCCAGCCCGCCCTCAGCTACCAGATCCGCAGTCTGGAAAAGGAGCTGGATCTGGCCCTGTTTGAGCGCAGCACCACCCGCGTGGCGCTGACCGAAGCAGGCCGGGCCTTTGTGCCGCAGGCGGAGGGGATCTATCGCAGCATCCTGAACGCCCGCACCGCGCTGAAGGGCTTTGCCCGGCGGCGCACGCTGACCCTGCGCCTGCCGCCGGTGCTGCTGCAGCGTGACCCCATTTATCCCATCCTGATGGCACGGCTGCACGCCGCGCTGCCGGGATATGAGTTTGCGGTGGACACTCGGCCCGTGTCACGCAACCCCCACGAAATGCTCTGCAGCGAGGCAGACGCAGCCCTCTATCTGCCCTTTGGGCCGCTGCAGCCGGAGATCGAGCGCACCCCCATCCTGCACAACACCTTTTACCTGATCGTATCGCCGGAGCACCCGCTCACAGGGCGCAGCGCTCTGGCGCTGGCCGATCTTGCCGGGCAGCAGCTGTTTTATGAGCCGCTGTATCAGGAAATGGTGGATCTTGCCGTTGTTCAGCCCGGCCTGCCGTTTTCCGCACCAAGCTGGCACATGGTGGAAAACTACGAATGTGTTTACAACGATCTGCTTGCCGGGCGCGGCATGTTTTTGTGCCCGATGAAATACCCGGCCTTTCCGGCGGCGTGGTATCTGCCGCTGCAGCTGCCGTTGCCGGACACCTGTCTGCTGACCCTGCGGGACGACCCGCGTCCCGAGATCCAACGGCTGCGGGAGGTATTTACCGCTGTATACGCCAGCCGCGCAAAGCTGCTGGGAGAGGCGTAAAAAGCAGCGCCGGAACGGCAAAATCGTTCCGGCGCTGCTTGTTTCAGAAGAGATCAGGCTTCTTCCGGCACATCATCAAAACCGATGAACCAGAGGATCGCAAAGGTGGCCACAAAGGCGATCGCGGCAGAGATCAGTGCGTTGATCACGTTCATGGGATTTTCACCGACATACAGGCCGATGGCTGCCAGACCGGCACCACCGCCGCCAAAACGGCGCACACCGGTCAAACCGGCATACAGGCCGCCCAGACCACCGCCGATGGTGGTGGCGATGAGAGGCTTACGCAGACGGACGTTGACGCCGAACAGAGCAGGCTCCGTCACGCCCAGCAGAGCGGTCACACCGCCGGAAACGGCCAGCTGACGGAAGTTCTTGTTTTTGGTCTTGATGGCAACGCAGAGGGCTGCGGCACCCTGTGCAATGTTGGAAGGCAGATTACCGGGGCCGATGACCGTCTCATAGCCCAGCATAGACAGAGAGTTGACATAAGCGGGCAGCAGGCTGTAGTGCATACCGGTCATGACCAGGAACGGCATAAAGGCACCGATGACGGTGGGCAGTGCCCAGGGGCAGACCTTTTCAATGGCCAGCAGGACGTTGACCAGACCATCGCCGATGATGCTGCCCAGAGGGCCAAGCACGCACAGGGAGATGGGAGCCATGATGAGGATGGTGAGCACCGGCCGCAGGATGAACTTGACCACAGAGGGCACGACCTTATTGACAAATCGTTCCACGTATGGCAGTACCAGCGTGATAAGGAAGATGGGGATGACTGAGGAAGAATAGGTTACCATCTTCACCGGCAGACCCAGCACATGGACCACATCGGCATCGGCTTTCAGGGCGATGAAGTTCGGGTGCAGCAGGATGGCCCCCAGCAGCATGGCCATCTGCGGGTTGCAGCCGAACTTTTTGGCCGCGGAGTTGGCCAGGAAGATCGGCAGGAAGTAATAGGAAGAGTCTGCGATGAAGTTGAGGAAATAGTACAGATTTCCGCTCTTGTCGATCCAGCCGAAGAGGGTCAGCACAGACAGCAGAGCCTTGATCATACCGGCACCGGCGATCAACGGCATCAGCGGGGTGAACACACCGGCCAGCGTGTCCAGAATGATGCTGACCCTGCTCTTCTTTTCCTCGGCCGGGGCGGCAGGCTGTTTGACTTCCTTACCGCCGAAGTCGCCCAGTTTCATCAGTTCATCGTACACGGCAGCTACTTCGTTGCCGATGATGACCTGATACTGGCCGCCTTTGTTCACGACACCCACCACGCCGGGTACGGCTTTGACCTTGGCCTCGTCCACGCCGTCCATTGACTTGAGGTTGAACCGCAGGCGGGTGACACAGTGGGTCAGAAATGTAACATTTTCTGCGCCGCCGACCTGTTCCAGCACCTGCTGGGCAGTTTTCTTTGCATCCATTTGTTTTGCCTCCTTCAATATCCTAAAAAATGCATTGCTTACAGGGCGGTGTCTGCGCCGTTGCTTGCAATGACTTTTTTGTACCATGCAAACGACTTTTTCTTTTTGCGGGCCAACGTGCCGCTGCCGTCATCCTTCTTGTCTACGTAAATGAAGCCGTACCGTTTGCGCATCTCGCCGGTGCCCACCGAAATAATGTCGATGGGACCCCAGCAGGTGTAGCCGATCACCGGAACGTCATCCAGCTCAATGGCCTGCCGCAGCGCATCAATGTGACTGCCCAGAAAACGGATGCGGTAATCGTCCTGAATGCTGCCATCCGGCTCTACGGTGTCGATGGCACCCAGACCATTTTCCACAACGAACAGCGGCAGTTCATACCGGTCATACAGCTCATTCAGTGCGATGCGCAGGCCGTCCGGATCGATGGGCCAATCCCAGTCGGTACGCTGGAGATACGGATTGCTGCGTTCTACACAGCAATCCGTATCTTCCGTTGCACGGGCAACTGAAGAAAAATAATAGCTGAATGCGATGTAATCCACAGTTCCTGCGGCCAGCAGCTCGGCATCGCCCGGCTGCATCTCTACCGAAGTGCCCATGCGCCGCAGCTGTGCCGTGCACAGGCTGGTGTAGTGTCCGCGGCACATCACATCGGTGTAATAATAGTTCGGCATCATCTGGAATCTCTGTGCCAGCACATCCTTGGGTGCGCAGGTGCGCGGGTAGGTGGTGGGATACTGGATCATGCAGCCGATTTTATTTTCCGGGTCGACCGCATGCCCGATCTGCACGGCCTTTGCACTGGCAAGGAACATGTTGTGGCTGACCAGCGCTTTGACAGCGTTGTGCTCCTCGCCTTCGGCAAAGAGCACGCCTGCCTGATGGTATGGCTCGCTCTGGTTCATGGTCTCGTTGATCTCATTGAAGGTCATCCAGTACCGGACCTTTCCCTTGTAACGCCGGAACACCGTTTCACAGTACCGGGCAAAGAAATCGATCAGGGCTCGGTTACGCCAGGAACCATAGTGCTGCACCAGATACAGCGGCGTTTCGTAATGCGAAAGCGTGACCACCGGTTCGATCCCGTAGCGGTGCAGCTCGTCGAACACACGGTCATAGAAAGCAAGCCCGGCCTCGTTCGGCTGCAATTCATCGCCCTGCGGAAAGATGCGCGGCCAGTTGATGGACATTCGGAAGCACTTGAAGCCCATCTCGGCAAACAACGCGATGTCCTCTTTGTAATGGTGGTAAAAATCCACGGCTTCATGGCTAGGGTAGTAGTTGCCCTCCATGACCTGTGTATGAATCTCGCGCGGGACGCCGTGGCGTGCACCTTTTTCCACGTCGGCAATGCTCAGGCCCTTGCCATCCGTCTGGTAGGCACCTTCGTACTGGTTGGCGGCGGTCGCACCGCCCCACAGGAACTTTTTTGGCATCTCCATAAGCTTGAAAACCTCCTTGCAGGTATAGAATACTTGCAGGGAGGTTTTTGTGCAATATTTTTTAAACTTATTGGTACAGTGTTAATTTTTCTGTTTCTTTTTGCACGATCAAAAACGGAACAGTGTTTCATTCCGCATTTTCTTTGTGCAGATTCAACAAAATAGGATTGGTGGAGGTGCGGTGCTGTTCCAGCTCTCGGGCGCGTTCCAGCTTGTAGGTATAATTCTTCTGGTAGTTCTGCCGGAAGTACTCGGAATACAAGATGTCCAGTAGAAGGGTCATGGACAGATGGGAAGCATAGTCCCCAAGATTCTGATAGATGCTTTCTTTGGTGGAAAGGGTCAGCTTGCAATCCGCATAACAGGTCAGGCTGTTTTCGCCAAAGCTGGTCAGCGCAAGGATGGGTGTTCCGGAGCGTTTGCACTGCCGGGCAATCTCCAGCATCTGCGCCGTTTCGCCGGAATAGGAAATGATCATGGCAAGGTCCCTCTCGGACAGACAGCAGGCCTGATACCGCTGGTAGTTCAGATTGTTGAAAATGACCACCCGCTTGCCGATCTTGAGCATCTTTTCTCGGAAGGATTCGGCCTGATTGATGGCCGTCCCGGCGGAAAAAATGTGGATTTCCTCGTGATATTTGAGCAGGAGCACCGCTTTGTGCAGGTCTTCGTACCGGAGAAGCTGCATAGTGTCCTTGACGGCTTCTTCGTACAGCTCGCCGATGTTCTGCGCCACCCGCATGGGGCTGTCGTTTTCAGCAAAGGGAAAATTGAAATCCACCTTGCCCTGTTGCTGGTCGAGATATTCCAGTTCACGCACAAAATTTTGCTTGAAGTCATCAAAGCCGGTAAAACCCAGCTTTTTGCAAAGGCGCAGGACGGTCGGCGGAGAGGTGTAGGTCACTTCTGCCAGACTGCGGGTGGAATATTTGGCAATTTCCATCCCATGCGCCAAAATATAGGCGGCCAGCGTTTTTTCCCCTTCCGAAAGTTTTTCCTGAAACGCAAGTTTGTCCACGATCAGCATTGCGATTCTCCCTTCCGCTTTTTCTGTAAGCATATCATATCCTGCAGTATTTGGCAAAAAAATTTGCGGCATGCAAAAACGCCGCCGCGTCAGCAAATGACGCGGCGGCGCAGATACAGTGGGAGAAGCGCTTATTTGCCCAGCATTTCGTGGGCAGTCTTGCAAATGGTGGCAGCATCCAGACCGTAGAACTTCAGCAGATCCCATGCCGGGCCGGAGCAGCCAAACACGTCCTGCACGCCCACACGGCGCACAGGGGTGGGCAGCTTTTCGCTCAGCACGGCGCAGACGGCCTCGCCCAGACCGCCGATGACATTGTGCTCCTCGGCGGTGATGACCTTGCCGCACTCCTTTGCAGCCTTGAGGACGATCTCCTCGTCCAGAGGCTTGATGGTGTGGATGTTGATGACCCGGGCATGGATGCCCTCAGCGGCCAGCTGCTCCGCAGCCATGCGGGCTTCGTTGACCATCAGGCCGGTGGCGATGATGGCAATGTCGCTGCCCTCAGTGATCTGCTCACCCTTGCCGATCTCGAAGTGATAGTTCTCGGCATCGTGGAACACAGGCACAGCCAAACGGCCAAAGCGCAGATAGACGGGGCCTTCCATTGCGTAGGCAGCACGCACAGCGGCGCGGGCCTCCACATCGTCGGCGGGGCAGATAACGGTCATGCCGGGGATGCTGCGCATGAGGGCAAAGTCCTCGCAGCACTGATGGGAAGCGCCGTCCTCGCCCACCGAGATGCCGCCGTGGGTGGCACCGATTTTCACGTTCAGGTGGGGATAGCCAATAGAGTTGCGCACCTGCTCAAAGGCACGGCCGGCGGCGAACATGGCAAAGCTGGAAACAAAGGGCACGTAGCCCATGGTGGACAGGCCCGCAGCCACGCCCATCATGTTGCCCTCGGCAATGCCGCAGTCAAAATGACGATCCGGGTAAGCCTTGCGGAACATACCGGTCTTGGTGGCAGCAGCAAGGTCTGCGTCCAGCACCACCAGATCCTCGTGGCCTTCGGCGGCCAGCTCCTTCAGGGTGTTGCCGTAGCTTTCACGGGTAGCGATCTTCTTCACATCTGCCATCTTAGTTTTCCTCCTGCTCCAGCGCGGCGTATGCGGCGTTCAGTTCCTCAATTGCGATCTTGTACTCGTCATCGTTGGGGCCCTTGCCGTGCCAGTCCACAGAGTTGGTCATATAGGAAACGCCCTTGCCCTTTGTGGTGTCCATGATGATGCAGGTGGGCTTTGCAGTCTCTGCATGGAACGCCTGCATGGCGGCTTCGATCTGGTCATAGTCGTGGCCGTCGATGGTGACAACATTGAAGTTGAAGGCCTTCAGCTTCTCTTCCAGCGGGGCGCTGTTCATCACGGTCTCGGTGGTGCCGTCGATCTGCAGATGGTTGCGGTCCAGCACAACGCACAGGTTGGAAAGGCCGTAGTGTGCGGCAAACATGAAGGCTTCCCAGCACTCGCCCTCTTCCACCTCGCCGTCGCCCAAGATGGTGTAGACATTGATGGGCTTGCCGGCGTGCTTGGCACCCAGTGCCATGCCGCAGGCGGCAGAGATGCCCTGACCCAGACTGCCGGTGGACATATCCACGCCCGGAGTCTCGTTCATGTTGGGGTGGCCCTGCAGATAGCTGCCGATCTTACGCAGGGTCTTGAGGTCTTCCACCGGGAAATAGCCGCGCTCTGCCAGCGCTGCATATAGTGCCGGTGCAGCATGGCCCTTGGACAGCACCAGACGGTCGCGGTCGGCCTTCTTGGGGTCCTTCGGGTCAATGTTCATTTCCACAAAATAGAGGTAGCTCAGCAGCTCGGCGATATCCAGACTGCCGCCCGGATGACCGCACTTTGCGCTGTGCGTGCCCTCGATCACGCCCATGCGGATGTGGCAGGCGTGCTTGGCCAGAGTAAGTTTTTCTGCATTTGTCATGATGGTCCTCCCGTATGAACCTCAGATTTGCACATGTTCAAAAAAGCCTTTCGTCAGCGCCGGTGCAGTCCTGCTGCCCGCAGCGCGCTCTTTTTCAAGTTTATATTAGCTATTCTATGCAAAAAGGTCAAGCTTCTTCATGCAAAATGTACACACGCGGGGAAATATTCATGGAAATTTGCCGCTTTTTGGTTAAATTGCAGGAACATACAGCCCCTTGACCGTCCTTTTTTCTTTCCACTGTCTTGATTGACATTAAACGATCAGGTGCTGTACAATATTTTAAATGCCGTTTTACGCTGCCTTTTATTTTCACTGGAGGATATCATGGAACGAAATTATAGCATCGACTTCCTTAAAATTCTTTTTGCCCTCTCAATTGCGTGCGGACACTTCAAAGGTTCTGTCCTTTCAAGCGACTTGATCGTTGAGCTGTTTTTTATTCTCTCCGGCTTTTTTCTCGTCAATAGTTTTTACAGCGGTAAATATCACGGCGATGCACTTTCTTACACCGCCAGCCGCTTAAAGCGGATCTACCCTTATTATCTGCTGGCCTTTCTCATCCTTTTTATTTCTTTCAAGTCTGCCGATCTGCTTCATCCCATCCGTTTCCTCTCTGATTTTGCTAATACAGTTCCAGAAGTCCTGCTTGTACAGAGCATCGGCGTGTTTTCTGGCGGCATCAATTATCCGCTTTGGCAGTTGTCCACTCTGATCGTTGCCTCTCACATCCTGTTTGCACTTATAACAAAGGATGATCAAATCACCCTGAATGTGATCTGTCCGCTCACCGCGATTTGCTCTTTCACTTACTTTTCCAATGCATTTGGCACCCACACTGTGGAGTATTGGGGTGGGGTAGGCAACTTCCTTTCCGGCCCTCTTATTCGCGCTTTCGGTGCGCTCTGCCTTGGCATGATGGTTCATCGTCCTCTTCTTGCACTTTCTGAATTTATCCGAACAAAGCTTTCTGACTGTGCTGCTTTTCTGCTTTCTGCGCTGCTCATTGTGCTGTTCTGGCTTGCCCGCGACAGCTATGCCGCGCACCTGCTGTTTATCGTTTTTCTTGCTTTTTGTCTTTCCGGAAAAGGCATCCCTGCTTTGTTCAACCACAAATTTTTCGCCTGTGGCGAAAAACTTTCTCTTGCCATCTATCTGAATCAAGCCGCGGTGATCTTCCCCACCTATCATAACATGCCGTTTCTTGCACGTTTTTCAGACACTGTACAAACGCTGCTCTTTATCCCGGCCATGTTGTTATTTGCTGTCCTGTTTCTTTTTATAGCCAATCACCTTTTCGCATGGATTCGGGCACAGATGGACAAAACCAGCATTGTATCTTGACGTGCACCAGCCAAGTCTGCTATAATTTTCACAGATTCCGGTACGAAGCCGGGTGTGCGGACAGAAGCCCGTGTTCTCCATCCTTTATCTACCGCTGCGCTTACGCAGCGGTGCAGCGCAAAGCCCACAGGGGGCCTTTGCGCTCTGCCATCTTATTTTTGCTGCTATAGACACCACGAAGGGGTCTGCCGTTGGCTTGTAAGCCGGGCAGACCCCTTTTTTGTCTGGCCAAAGGAGGAAGCTTTTTATGAAAACGAACCCCCATTCCACCACCCGCAGCCTCGTGCTGGCTGCACTGTTCCTTGCACTGGCCTTTGTGCTGCCCATGATCACCGGCCATGTGCCGCAGGTGGGCAACATGCTGTGCCCGATGCACTTTCCCATTCTGCTGTGCGGCTTTGTGCTGGGCGGCCCATGGGGCCTTGCCGTGGGCTTCATTGCTCCGCTGGTGCGGTCGGTGCTGTTCGGCATGCCGCCGATGTTCCCCATCGCCATTGCCATGGCCTTTGAACTGGCCGCCTACGGCCTTGTGTCCGGCGTGCTCTGGCACAAGGTGAAGCACACCGTGCCCATGATGTACGCTTCTCTTGTCACCGCCATGGTGGCAGGCCGTTTGGTCTGGGGTGCAGTACGCTTTGTGCTGGCCGGCCTGACCGGTTCCAGCTTCCCGTTCAGCGCGTTTTTGTCCGGTGCACTGCTCACCGCTGTGCCGGGCATCGTGGCTCAGCTGGTGCTCATCCCGCTGATTCTGATTGCTCTGCAGAAGGCAAAGTTTATGGATTGACTTACTATTTAGGCTGCCCTCCGCTTTGCTCTGGGCATAAACAGCGGAAATTTTATTTTTATTATTACAGAAGAGCAGCGGCTGCGGCCGCTGCTCTTCTGTTTTTTCACGGGAGGGGCCGTAATGAAAACGCCCTGCTGCCCGTTACATCTTTTCCCGTAAAAAGCGAAGGGGCTGTTGCCAAGAACTCCCTCAGTCACGGCTTCGCCGCGCCAGCTCCCTCACGGAGGGAGCCTGACATGACGGTAAGCTGTGAAGCCTCCCTCATTGAGGGAGGTGGCATCGCGTAAGCGATGTCGGAAGGAGTTTGGCAACAGCCCTTTTCTATATTTTTAAATTTTTCAGTTCTTCTTACCGGTCAGGAACTCCGGCAGGGACTTGCCCTGCTTGCGCCACTGATGATACTCGGCGGTAGCAGCGAACTCCACGTCACCGGCAGAGTTCAGGGCAGTCTCAACAGAGTCCTGCACCACGCCGATGATGAAGCCGACACCCACCATCTGCATGGCGACATCGTTGGAGATGCCGAACAGGGAGCAGGCCATGGGGATCAGCAGCAGGGAACCGCCGGCCACGCCGGAAGCACCGCAGGCACCCAGAGCGCTCATAGCGCTCAGCACGATGGCTGCAGGCAGAGACACCTGAATGCCCAAGGTGTTAGCAGCGGCCAGCGTCATGATGGTGATGGTAATGGCGGCACCGTCCATGTTGATGGTGGCACCCAGCGGGATGGAGACGGAGTACATATCCTTGTCCAGACCCAGCTTTTCGCACAGGGCCATGTTCACGGGGATGTTGGCGGCGGAGCTGCGGGTGAAGAAGGCGGTCAGGCCGGACTCGCGCAGGCAGCGGAACACCAGCGGATAGGGGTTGCAGCCCAGATAGATAAACATGATGAAGGGGGAGACGATGAGGGCCATGAACAGCATGGTGCCCACCAGCAGGGCCAGCAGCTTGCCGTACTGGGTAAAGATGGCAAGGCCGTTGCCGGAAACATTGGTGTAGACCAGACCCATGATGCCGAAGGGAGCAAGATTGATGATCCAGCGCACGATCTGGGAGACCGCATCGGCGGTGTTTGCCATAAAGGTCTTGGTGGTTTCAGAGCCGATCTCCTTCATGGCCACGCCGAACATGCAGGCCCAGAACAGGATGCCGATGTAGTTGCCGCTCATGATGGCACTGACGGGGTTTGCCACAAAGTTGGTGAGCAGAGTGCCCATCACTTCGCCCAGACCCTGCGGCACCACGTCCGACTGGGCAGCGTCTGCCAGCACGACCGTGACCGGGAACATAAAGCTGGTCGCCACTGCGATGGCCGCAGCCAGAAAGGTGGTGAGCATGTACAGCCAGATGACCGTGCCGAAGCGGCGATCCAGCTTGGAAGAGCCCTGTGCCAGAGCACTTGCCACGATCACGAACACCAGCACCGGGGCGATGCCCTTCAGTGCGCCAACGAACAGGCTGCCCAGTTCACCCACCCAGCCTGCACCGGGGGCCACCAGAGCCAGCACCGCACCGATGATCAGACCGATCAGAATGCGAACGATCAGGCTGATGCCGTTGTAGCGGGCAACTGCCTTATTCAACGTTTTCATATAGACACTCCTCTTTCCTATTGTACGCCAATGGCGCACAGCTTCCTGTCTCTTACACAAGGACGGGTGTTATTATAGCACATACGGCAGAGAAATGAAAGCGTTTTCAGACATTTTTCGTTCACAAATTTGCATTCAGGTCGGTGCCCATGGGGGTTTTCCGTTGATCTGTATTTGCAGCAAGGACAGATTTAACCGTTCGCGGCTTCGTTCTCTCCGTCACCGTCGAGCGGCGCAGGGCGGAGCGAGCGGGGGCAAACAAAAAAGCCTGCGTACGCAGTCCTGCATGGCAGGCTCTGCATCCGCAGACCGGGGCTCTTTGGGGGTGTATTCTGTTTCAACCCAGCGGCTGGGCGGGGGCAAGCTTCTGGTAGGCAAAGCGGGGCGAGCCGTCTGCCACATGGATGACACCGCAGCGGGTAAAGCCGTTCTTTTCCAGCAGATACTGCATGATATTATTGTCGGCGTGGGTGTCGGCACGCAGGCTCTGGCAGTGCTCCATGCTCCAGTCCAGCACGGCCTTGCCCACGCCCTTGTGCTTTCCGGCCGATGCCAGACGGTGCACCGTGCCATAGGGCAGGGTATCGTCCAGCCACTGGCCGTCCTCAATGGCGGCGTAGGTGGGGTCTGCCCCCAGAATAAATGCAAACACGGCCTCGATCTGGCCGTTGACCACATAGAGGAACAACCGGTTCGAGTCGATATCCTCCTCCAGCAGTTCCTGCGGCGGGAAATCATCCCCCCACTGGGTCGGGTTGCCGGATGCCTTCATGACTGCACGTGCATGGGCGTAGATCTTCAGGATCTGGGGCAGATCCCCTCTCACTGCTCCACGAAACATTCATTCCACCTCGTCTTTTCTGCGCTGCGCTCGGTCCGGCACAGCACTTTGAGAATTGTTCTTATTGTACTACAAATTACCATAAAAATCCAGTTCCCGCACCAAAGTACCTTAAAATGCTCCAAAACGGCAAAAAGCAGGGGCTGCTGCACTTTCGGCTAAAACGATGTGCAGCAGTCCCTGCTTTTAGAGTAAGTACCTTATGCGCTGGCGCGGCCATGGCCGGTGCGCACCAGCCGGTATTCCCGCGGGCTGAGACCATACCGCTCGTGGAACAGGCGGTAGAAATAGCTGGTGTTCTCGTAGCCCACCAGAGAAATGATCTGCTGGATGTTCATGTCGCTGCGGCGCAGCAGGCGGGCAGCGGTCTCCATACGGTGCTTTTGCAGCAATTCCTTATAGGTGCGTCCGGTCTGGGCACGCACGCACTCGCTGACATATGCCAGCGAAACGCCATACTCCCGCGCCACGTTGGAAAGGCTGGCTTCCCGGTAGTTCTGGGTGATCTCTTTCAGTGCCGCCTGCACCAGCGCTTCGCGGCTGACCGTTCCGGCCCTGACTTCCGGCAGGATAGGATTCGTCTGTGTCATCTGCGTTTCCTCCGTAAAGGGTGCGGCGGGCGGGGACTGGGGGATGTCGGACGCCCGCCGCACAGGGAATGGCGGCTCCTGCCGCCCTACACCTCAGATACGAACCGACGCACCGGAATATTGCAGAAAGCTAAAAAATTTTTAGTCAATTTTCGTTGTAGGAGTCAGACCCCTCTCAGTCACGCCTGACGGCGTGCCAGCTCCCCCGAAGGGGGAGCTTTATCGGCACGAACCGGTAGATGCTTAAAAGCTCCCCCTTCGGGGGAGCTGGCGAACGCAGTGAGCCTGAGAGGGTTTTCGTCCTGCAGAAAAAGACCGCTTCTGCACAGGGCAGAAACGGCCTTTTTCAGGAGAAATAAAGAAAACACGAACCCTCAAAAATGAGGAAGGGAAATGCGGTTATCAACCCTCTCAGTCAAACCCTCACGGGTTTGCCAGCTCCCCCGAAGGGGGAGCTTTTATTCATCTTCCGGTCAGCACCATAAAACCTCTCCCTCTCGGGAGAGGTGGCATCGTGCAGCGATGACGGAGAGGGTCCATCATCAGAACATGCTCTCGTCCTTATAGCGGCCGGTGCGCACGAACTGCACCCACTCGGCCACATTCACGGCGTGGTCGCCGATGCGCTCCAGATACTTAATGACCATCAGCAGGTCCAGCGCTGCGTCCACCTTGCCGGGGTCTTCGGCGATCTCCTGCGCCAGCTGATGCTTGATGGCATTGAAGTCGTAATCCACCGCGTCGTCTGCGGCGATCACCCTGCGGGCGGCATTTTCGTCCTCTGCCGTCAGGGCATCGAGGGCATCCAGGATCATCTGGTGGGCCTTTTTGCCCATGGCAATGGCCTGACTTACCGCCGGGTCGCCCTCTTTGCGGACGGTGACAAGGTGGGGGATGATCTCGGCGATGTCGGCGGCATGGTCGCCGATGCGCTCAATATCCGTGACCACCTTCATGGCGGTGGAGATGCGGCGCAGATCGCCTGCCACCGGCTGCTGACGCAGCAGCAACGTCATGCAGCGGTGCTCGATATCCCGCTCCATATTGTTGATGCGGGCATCCTCCTTCACGATGGCCGCAGCCGCATCGGCATCAGCAACGCAGAGCGCTTCCAAAGCGTTCTCCACGGCATCGGCAGAGTTGCGGCCCATTTCGGTCAGCGAATTTTTCAGCGATTCCAGATCGGTGTCGTACTGTTTACGGATACTCATAGCTGTTTCCTCCTTTAACCGAACCGACCGGAAATGTAGTCCTCGGTGCGTTTATCCTGCGGTGCGCTGAAGATCTGCGCCGTGGGGCCCACTTCCACCAGCTCGCCCAGCAGGAAGAAGGCGGTGCGGTCACTGATACGGGCCGCCTGCTGCATGTTGTGGGTAACGATGACCACCGTGTAGTTCTTCTTCAGCTCACTCATCAGCTCCTCCACCTTCATGGTGGAGCCGGGGTCCAGAGCACTGGTGGGCTCGTCCATCAGCAGCACTTCGGGCTTCACTGCCAGTGCGCGTGCGATGCACAGACGCTGCTGCTGGCCGCCGGAAAGGCCCAGCGCGCTCTTTTTCAGGCGGTCCTTCACCTCGTCCCACAGGGCCGCGCCCCGCAGAGAGCTTTCCACCAGCTCGTCCAGCTCAGCCTTATTGCGCACGCCGTGCAGCTTGGGGCCGTAGGTGATATTGTCGTAAATGCTCATGGGGAAGGGATTGGCCTTCTGGAACACCATGCCCACCCGGCGGCGCAGGTCGGTAAGCTGCATTTCCCGGGCAAAGATGTCCTCGCCCTTCAGCCGCACATCGCCCTCGATGCGCACATTCGGCACAAGGTCGTTCATGCGGTTGAGGGTCTTTAAAAAGGTGGACTTGCCGCAGCCGGAAGGGCCGATGAGAGCGGTGATCTCCCGCTCGCCCACGTCCAGCGAAATGCCTTTCAGCGCCTTGAAGTCGCCATACCAGAGGTTCAGGTCTTTTGCCGATATCACCGGCACATTCGTGTTTTCCATAGAATACCTCATTGTTGAATTTAAACGAACCCTCTCAGTCACGCCTGACGGCGTGCCAGCTCCCCCGAAGGGGGAGCTTTTGATCATCTGCCGGTCAGCACCACTCTAGCTCCCCCTTTGGGGGAGCTGGCATTGCGTAGCAATGACTGAGAGGGTTTCTTCTCTTTTTACTGTTTCTGTTTCAGCTTGGTCTTTGCCAGCCGCGCCGCAAGGTTGATGACCAGCACCAGCACCAGCAGCACCGCACCGATGCCCCATGCGGAAGCAAAATCGCCGTCCTCAAAGGCACGCAGGTACAGCAGCACCGACAGGGTGGCACCGTTGGAGGTGTAGGCTTTGGCCACGCTCTTGGCAATGACCTCTGCGGCACCGGCGGTGAAAAGCAGGGCGGCACTTTCGCCCACGATGCGGCCCACAGCCAGAATGCAGCCGGTCACGATGCCGTCGATGCTGCAGGGCAGCACGATGGTGCGGATGATGTGCCACTTGCCTGCACCCAAGCCCATGGCACCCTCCCGGTAGCCCTGCGGCACCGTCTTGAGGGATTCCTGCGTGGTTCGGATGATGGTGGGCAGGTTCATGACCACCAGCGTGAGTGAACCGGACAGCAGACAGGTCTGGAAGCCCAGCGCCTGACTGAACACCAGCATACCCACCAGACCGTAGATGATGCTGGGGATGCCCGCCAGCGTTTCGTTGGTGAACTCAATGACCTCGATGAGCCGCCGGTTGGAGGCATACTCGGTCAGGTAGACCGCCGCGCCCACGCCCAGAGGCAGTACGATCAGTAATGTCAGCACAATAACATACAGTGTGTTGAGGATGGCAGGCAGGATGCCGTCGGTCTTTTTCAGCACACTGGCAGTGGTAGAAAGGAACTTCCAGCTGATGTGGGGGATGCCCCGCACCAGCACCATGCCGATGATACCGGCCACCAGAACCATCACCAGAACGGCGCTGGCCCAGACCAGTGCGGTCATGACCCGGTTCCACATCTGACGGGAAGGCGAAAGGCCCTTATTCATCGCGGCTTCCTCCCTTCAGCACAACGTTCAGCACAACATTGATGATCATGATAAAGACGAACAGCACCAGCGCGATGCTGAACAGCGCCTGCCGCTGCAGACCGCCAGCATAGCTCATCTCCTTGGCGATGGCGGTGGTCAGGAAGGTGACGCTGCGGAAGGGACTGTCCGGCATGTTGGGGCTGTTGCCTGCCACCATCATCACCGCCATGGCCTCGCCGATGGCACGGCCGATGCCCAGCACAACGCCTGCGGCAATGCCGCTTTTGGCTGCCGGAATGCTGATCTTGAACCACGTTTCGGTGTCGGTGGCACCCAGTGCCAGACTGCCCTGCTCATACTCCGGCGGCACGGCATTCAGTGCCGTGACCGACACGGACACGATGCTGGGCAAGATCATGATGGAAAGCACCACGATGGCGCTCAGCAGGCAGGCACCGGAAGCCTTGCCGAAGGTCTTTGCCACGGCAGGCACCAGCACCTGCATGCCCAGCAGGCCGAACACCACGCTGGGGATGCCGGACAGCAGCTCGATGGCGGTGACCACCACGGTGCGCAGCTTGGGGTCGGCGGCCTTGGAGAGGAACACCGCCGTCAGCAGGCCGATGGGCACACCGATGATGGCAGCGCCCAGCGTGCCGTAGATGCTGGACAGGATGAACGGCAGGATGCCGAACAGCGGCTGGGCCGCCGTGGAGGCCCACTTTGTGCCGAACAGGAATTGGAACAGGCCGATCTTGTGGATGGCCGGCACGCCGGAGATCACCATGTACACCGAGATAAGCACCACGCAGCCCACCGCCAGCATACCGCACAGGAAGAAGATGAAGTTCATCACCGCTTCCAGCCATTCGGCGGGGGTGCGGGGCAGCCGCACCCGGCTCAGATAGGATTTTTTGTTCATAGCTGAAATCCTTTATAAAAGCCGCGTCGGCCCGCAGAAACGGCAGCCCGACGCGGCAGTTTTCTTGTTCAGATGCGGGGCAGGCGGTTCACCGGGGAGCTTTCCCCGGCAAACCACCCGGTAATTACTCGTTTACCGGCACAGCGCCTGCGGTGCGGATGAGGTCGGCAGCGTCCTTGCTGGTGGCAAAGTCCACAAAGGCCTGTGCCTGTTCCGACAGGGTCACGCTCTTGTTGGTGACGAACACGAAGGGACGCTGGATCTTGTAGCTGCCGTCCTTGACGGTGTCCTCGCTGCACTCCACACCCTCCACAGTGACCATGGCGACGGTGTCGCCCACAGCGGACAGGGAAGCGTAGCCGACGGCCAGAGGGTTGGCCTCCACAGCGCTGATGACAGCGCCGGTAGCGGTCAGCTCCTGTGCGTACTTGCAGCTGTCCTTCACGTCCACGATGCTCTCAAAGCCATCGCGGGTGCCGGAACCGGCCTCGCGGCCCACCAGAACGATCTCGCCGTCGTCGCCGCCCACATCCTTCCAGTTGGTGATCTCGCCGGTGAACATCTGCTTCAGCTGGTCCACGGTCAGGTCTGCCACCTTGCTGGCCTTGTTGACAACGATGGCGATGCCGTCCAGAGCCACGGTGGTGCCGTCCACGTCGTTCTTCTCGTCGTCCTTCAGGGCGCGGGAGGACAGGCCGATGTCCAGCGTCTTATCGGTAGCACCGGTGATGCCTGCGCCGGAACCGGTGGGGTCGTAGCTGACGGTGACACCCGGCTCCACCTCGGCAAAGCCCTCGGTCAGGGCTGCAATGACGTTCTTCATAGAGGTAGAACCGCCGGTAGCCACATTGCCGGACAGGGTGCCTGCAGCGGTCTCAGCAGCGGCAGAAGAAGAGGTGGACTCCGCAGCAGAGGATGCCACAGTGGAAGAGGCTGCGCCGCCGCAGGCGGTCAGAGCCATAGCCGCAGCAGCAGCGCCGCAGACAGTGATAAACGAACGACGAGTGATCTTTTTCATAACCCTTTTCCTCCAATAAATGCCGGAACGCCGTTCCGGCCGATGTTTTCTTGTGTTTTCCTTGGGAACGGCCTTATTGTACCGCACCGCCATGCGCGCTGCGACCATGTACGCGCAAAATGGAGGTAAAGCTTTTGCACAGGCTCCGGCGGCTGTGTCAAGCCTGCGTAAAGCCGGCATGAAAAGCCTGTACTCAAATTTTACAAACAGGATAAATATGCCGAAAATGCCATTTTCCGGCTGGGCAAAACGACAAAAAGCCCCGGGCACTCTTTCAAAGAATGCTCGGGGCAAAAGGGTCTGCGGGTCAAACCGTGGTAAGGGAAGGCAGAGTCTTGGTGGCTGCATAGCCGCCATTCTTCTTGACAAGGAACAACGTCTCGCTGATGCCGTTGATGACGATCTTCAGCACCGCAGGCTGACCATTCCGGTAAGCTTCCTTGATTTCTGCATCGGGGAAGTTCAGCCTCAGATCTTTTTCCTCTGTGGCAAAGGGCTTACCCAACAGCGTGTCGGAGACAAAGAAAGTCCCGGCGGGGGATACCTGCTTCAGCTTTGCTTCGCCCACGGAAGCTTGGAACATGTCGCCGTACTGTCCGCCCTGCCAGCTGCCGCCGCCGGCGTCATAGCGCAGTCTCACCTTGCCGGTGATGGCACCCTTGTCCGTGCCGGATTCCGTGCCCAGATCCACATCCAGACCAAAGACCTTCACGGTGAAGGGTCCGATCTGTACCTCATCCTGTGCCAGACCGCCGCCGCAGCCGGTCAGCACGCCGGACAAAGAGATTGCTGCAGCCGCAGCTGCTGCGCTCTTCATAAAGGTACGCCGGGTCATTTTTTCTGCCATAATATTGCCCTCCTCTAAAAGCGTTTTGCTGTGCTTTTAGCGTACCACTTTTGGGGAGTCTGTCAACAAAAATATGACAAAAAGGCGCTCTGTACACATAATTTGCACAGAGCGCCTTCTGCTCAGCAGTATTTTGTTCCGTCCGGGCAGTAGAACTGCACGTACTTCTGCCACTCGGTCTCGCTGATGGTGCGGCGGTAGCAGTCCACCAGGGCATCCACGGCCTGCCGGTCCGCAAAGGTACCGGCACCCGGGCAGTCCAGCACCAGAATGCGGAACCATGCATCAAACAGGTGCTCGGTGAAGCCGGTGTCCCGCGCGCCGCACCGGGCATAAAAGCCCAGCCGCCGCACCGCCATTGTCTCGTCCTCCGCCTTATCCGGGCATTCGGCCTCAATGAGGATGGCCTGTGCACCCCGCTCGTGCTGCGGCAGGTCGGCCAGCAGCTGCGCGCCCAGCCCTGCAGCACGGTATTCCGGCAGCACGGCAAAGTAATCCAGCTGGCTCACCCTGCTGCCTGCCGGGCGCACCATGAGCAGGTACGCCGCCAGTGTTTCGCCGTCAAACACGCCCCATGTGTGGGCTGTGCCGTCCGCTTCGCTGTTCAGGATCATGCTCAGGGGCTTGAGCTCCGTGGGCGGGAAGTCCCGCCGCATTTCGTCCAGATAGACCCGCGTCAGTTCTTTTTCGTTCAGTTTCCGCCAGCTGTACACTTTGCTCATGGTTTTTCCTCCCGTATCTGCCTTTTGAACCAGTATAGCACACTCCGCGCGGGAACGCAAAAAGCCGCCGGGAGCGGCAGGCTCTGCCCTTCTCCCGGCGGCTTTTATGGGAATGCAGGAGCAACCAGTCTCCCGCACAAACTCCGTTCAGAATGCTGTGTGCGTTACAGCATCTTCTTCAGCTCGTCGTACACGAACTGGACCTTGGTGCCGATGATCACCTGGCAAGCGTTCTTGCTGGGGCGGATGACACCGGCAGCACCAGCGGCCTTGACGGCCTTCTCGTCCACCTTGGCGTTATCCTTGACCTCAAAGCGCAGACGGGTTGCGCAGTAACCAACTTCCTTCACGTTCTCCTTGCCGCCGACAGCAGCCAGAACAGCGGAAGCGACTTCGGTATAGTTGTTGTTTGCCAGAACGACCTTCTTCTCGGCCTCTTCGTCCTCGTCCTCACGGCCGGGGGTCTTCAGGTCGAACTTGGTAATGGCAAAGTAGAACACTGCGTAGAACACCACGAAGGCTGCGATGCCCAGAGGAATGATCATCCAGGTCTTGGCAGCTGCGGGCAGGGAAGCAGAGAACACCAGGTCGGTAGCACCTGCAGAGAAGCAGAAGCCGGCACGGAAACCGGAGTAGTAGGTGATGATGGTGAAGATGCCGTACAGAGCAGCGTACACAACGTACAGCGGGAAGCACAGGAACATGAAGCCGAACTCGAAGGGCTCGGTAACGCCGCAGACGAATGCGCAGATTGCAGCAGACAGAACCAGACCGATGGCGGCCTTCTTGTTCTTAGCGGTCTTGACCATAGCCAGAGCAGCACCGGCAACACCGAACATCATGCAGGGGAAGAAGCCGGACATATACATACCAAGGCTCCAGCCCACATCAGCAGAGGTCTCGCCAGCCCAGAAGTGGGACAGGTCGCCCAGACCGATGGTGTCGAACCAGAACACGTTGTTCAGAGCGTGGTGCAGACCGGTGGGGATCAGCAGACGGTTCAGGAAGGCGTAGATGCCAGCGCCGATGCCGCCCATGCCAGCGATGCCGTTGCCGATTGCAACCAGAGCGTCGAAGATGACGGGCCAGACGAACAGCAGAACAACGGACACCAGAATGGAGATCAGACCGGTAGCGATTGCAACGAAGCGCTTGCCGGAGAAGAATGCCAGCCAGTCAGGCAGCTGGATATCCTTGAACTTGTTGTAGCAGGCAGCGCCCACAATAGCGGCCAGAATGCCGATGAAGGAGTTGCCGGCGACCTTCTGGAAGGCGATGTAGGTAGCAGTGCCTTCTTCCAGGTGACGGACCATGCCGACCACGCCGGGGTTCAGCAGCTGCTGCATCATCAGGAAGCTGACCAGACCGGCCAGACCTGCGGTGCCGTCGTTGTCAGCAAGGCCGACAGCGGCACCAATGGCAAACAGCCATGCCATGTTATCGATCAGAGCGCCGCCTGCCTTGACCAGCAGGAAGCCAACGGTGTAAGCTGCACCGGAGGTTGCAGCACCGGGAACGCCCATAACGCCCGGAGCAAGGGCATAACCAAGACCCATCAGGATGCCGCAGATCGGCAGGACCGCGACGGGAAGCATCAAAGCTTTGCCCAGTTTCTGGAGATACTTCATCATAAAGCACATTCCTCCTTAAGAAATGTTTGTGTTTACAGACGCCTCTGGTTGCAGGCCGTCCATAATTCCGTAATAGAATAGTAACATATTTCCGCAAAAAAAGAAAGTCCCTTTCGCCTTTTTTCTATCAAAATGCATCAAAAGTCCTCATTTGGCCGTTTTTCAGTCGATAATTTTTAGTTTTTCCGCACAAGGGTCGTCTTTGTGTTGAAAATTCTTTTCTTTTTACGTACATTTTGCCCAAAGGCTTGCATCCCACAGCCGAATCGGGTACTATACTATTATAAAGAACATGCGCCCTCTCAGGCCGCTTCGCGTCCAGCTCTCCCAAAGGGAGAGCCCTTGGCAAAACCGCAAACTTTGCATGGACTGCCAAAGCCTCCCACTTTGGGGGAGGTGGCATTGCGCAAGCAATGACGGAGAGGGCGAGGATGCAAAATAAAAGGAGACAGCATTATGGAATGGACTGATATCCGCCTGACCGTGGCCAAGGCCGACGCCGACAACGCCGAAGCCGTTGCCACCATGATCGCCGAGGGCGGCATCTATATCGAAGACTACAGCGACATCGAGCAGCAGGTGGCCGAGATCGCCCATGTGGATCTGATCGAGCAGGAGCTGCTGGACAAGCCCCGCGATACCGTTATCATCCATATGTATCTGGAGCCGGGCGCTTCCCCCGTGGAGACGCTGGCCCTCATTGCCGCCCGCATGGAAGCTGCAAACATCGCCTACACCGTAGAGACCGAGGGCGTGGAGCAGGAGGACTGGCAGAACGGCTGGCGCAAGTATTATCACCCCCTGGAAATCGGCAAACGTCTGGCGGTGGTGCCCTCGTGGCAGCAGTACGACACCGACCGGGTAAAGCTGATCCTTGACCCGGGCCTTGCCTTCGGCACCGGCGGCCACGAGACCACCAGCCTGTGCATGGAAGCGCTGGACGAGCGGGTGACCGGCGGCGAGCGGGTGCTGGACATCGGCACCGGCAGCGGCATCCTTGCCATTGCGGCGCTGAAGCTGGGCGCTGCCGTGGCCGAGGGCGTGGACATCGACCCTGTGGCCGTGCGCACCGCAGGCGAGAACGCCGCGTTGAACGGTGTGCAGGACAAGCTGACCGTGCTGGTGGGCGACCTTTCCGATAAGGCCAGCGGCAAATACGACATCATCACCGCCAACATCGTGGCCAATGCCATCCTGTCTCTGGCTCCTGCCGTGCCCGGCCTGATGGCGGAGGGTGCCACCTTTATTGCCAGCGGCATCATCGACAGCCGCAAGGACGAAGTGATCGCCGGGCTGGAAAAAGCCGGCCTTGCCGTTGTGGAAGTGAAGGAGAAGCGCGGCTGGGAGTGCATCGTCTGCAAGAAAGCGTAAGGAGATTTTATGCCGCACCGTTATTTTACCACCGAGATCTCTGACGGCACCGCCACCCTGCGCGGGGCCGATGCCCACCATCTTGCCCGCGTGATGCGCGCAAGGCTGGGCGATACTGTCATTCTATGCGACGGCAATGCCGTGGAATACACCGCCACCATCACCGGCTTTGGCGATGAGTGTGTGGAGTTCCGGGTGGAGCCGGGCTATCCCAGCGCCGCCGAACCCAGCGTGGAGGTCACTCTGCTGGCCGGTTATCCCAAACAGGACAAGCTGGAGCAGATCATCAAGCACGGCGTGGAGCTGGGCGCAGCCCACATCGTGCCCTTCTTCAGCCGGTATTGCGTGGCCGCGCCCAAAAAAGAGGAGCAGAAGAACGAGCGCTACAACCGCATTGCGGTGGAAGCCGCCAAGCAGTGCGGCCGCGGTGTTCTGCCGGATGTGGCCCTGCCGCTGGCAAACTTTGGTGCCGTGTGCCGCACCTTTGCACAGTACGACCTTGTGCTGTTCTGCTACGAGTGCGGCGGCGCGCCCCTGCGCGACCTGCTGGCCGCAGCAAAGCCCGCCGATGGTGAAAAGCTGAAAATCGCCATCGTGACCGGTGCCGAGGGCGGCTTTGCCGCCGAGGAAGCCGAGATGGCCGCAAAGGCCGGTGCCAGAACGGTGGGCCTTGGCCCCCGCATCCTGCGGTGCGAGACCGCCCCGCTGGCGGTGCTTGCTTCGGTAATGACCCTGACGGGGAATCTGGAATAATGCTTTGTGCTGCCCGGCAGCGCCTGCGGGCCTTCCGGACAGCAACAAGGGGCCGCTGTGCAGATGCAGGGCAGATCAGTCAATGAGACCCTTGTCCTTTGCATTCTGCCAGGTAAGGCAGACGCGCAGCTTGCTGACCGGGAAGCACGGATGGAACTTGTTGTTGTCCTCGTCGAACTTCATCAGCTCCTGCTCCACCATCCAGTGTGCAGCCTTCTGGGCATCGGTGTCGTCGGCGTCAATGTCCGCATACAGGTTCTCATCGGTCATGTTCTGCGGCTCCGGCTTGCCTGCACGCTCCCAGACCAGCTCTGCCAGCTCGATGCGGTTGGAAGGCAGGGGGAGGCCCTGCATGTTCATCAGACGGTAGATGCCGGTGCCGGTCTCATAGGCACCCAGGATTACAGCGCCGCCGATGATGACACCGGGCAGGACGGGGTCCACCGGGGCTACCGGGTCTACCGGGTCTACCGGGTCCACAGGCTCCACGGGGTCCACGGCTTCGTACATAGCTTTGACCGTCACGTCGCCTTCGGGCATTTTAAGGATCGCCTTGGTCTGGTCCTCCTCATTGGGGAAGGTCAGAAGGTCACGCAGGTCATTCTGTACAACGCCGTTCACCTTCACGAACCAGACTGCGAACTTCTGTCCATCGGGGGCTTTGTCTGCGGTCAGGGTGACCGGGGTGCCTTTGTCGATCTCGTCATTGGGGTCAACCTTAGTGTCAACGCCCCCGACCTTGATCGTTGCCGTGGCATCCTCGGCGGTCAGGGTGTAGCCGGGTGCCCGTTGGGTCAGGTAATAATAGCGCTGTGCCTTGTCATACGCCACGCGGTAGCTCTCGTTCTGGCCCACAAGGTGCAGCTTGTTTGCATTGCCTGCGACCGTGAGCTGACGGCCTTCTTCCGGGTCGGCAACCTTGATGGTGGCGGGGGTGGTAAAGGTATCGCTGATGGTGATCTCCTTGCCGGACTCGAGGTAAATATCGCTCCCGTTATTCTCAAACGTGGCGCTCTTCAGCTCTGCGGAGGTGCTGCTGCCCCGACCGAGATAAATGCCGTATTTGCTGTTTTTGATCGTGCAGTTCTCAACGACCAGCTTGCCGCCGTCCCCATATTTATAATGGTAATACGACCCTGCCGGTTCGCCCGAAGAAATGGCAGCATTGTCGCCCGTGCAATCCACAACGGCATCCTTGACGCTCAATGTGCCGCCGTTCCATACCTTCAGTGCAGGGGACTCGTAGCCAAGATTAAGATACTGGTTGGTGTTGGTATAAGTACCGCCGACAAGGTTGGCGGTGGCGCCCGTCACAAACACATCGCAGTAGGTTCCGGTGACTTCGGCATCTGTGACGTTCAGCGTTGCATTATTGGCGACGCGCAGCGTCGGACGATCTTTGTATCGCGGGAGGTCCTTATAGGTGCGGGAGTAAGAGCCGCCGACGATATTGACCTGACTGTTCATGGCGTTCATGACCCAGCCGACGCCGGTGGCTTTCACATTCGTGAAGGACGAGTTGGGGGAATCATTGATCCAAAACGTTGCGCTGAAGCTCTCGCTGCAGTCGTAGGTGCCGCCGTTGACGATCACATTGGCTTCCTTATCTGTTTCAATAGCACGCAGGACGGCGTTCATGGTGAGATTGTTAAACGTCCAGTCGCCGCCGCACAGATAGCATGCGGCGATGTCGTCACACGGCCAGTTATAGATGCCGCCGTTAAGCACTGCGGTGCCCGTGAAGCTGTTTTCGGCATAGAAGCAGCGGTTGAAGGCGAGGCCCTCTGCCGTCTTGATGGTCTGCCCCTCAGCGTTGACGGTCACGCTCTTGGCGTTGCGGACTGTAATAAAGTTCGCACAGTCGTCTTTATTTCCACTCTTTTCAAAGGTCGTTCCTCCGGTGACGTTGATGACCACATCGTCGTCGTCCTCAGCGTCGATCACGATCCCGTCCGCATAGGTACCGCTTATGGAATAAACCTTGCTGCCGCCATGATCTTCAATGAACTTCTTGTTGATGGTCTCGCCGCCGGTCAGGGGGCAGGCCGCTGCCGCCTCTCCGGAGGGCTCTGCAGGCGCATCGGAATTTTCCTGTGCGCTCACATTGCCTTCAAATTCTGTACTTCCCTCCAGAGCAAATGCGCTCACGGGAAGGACAGAGGTCATCATGCAGCCTGCAAGTACCGCACTGATGAGCCGTGTGCCAAACTTCTTCATAAAGATAACTCCTCTCTCGTTTTTTTCGTGCATGCAAGCTTTTTTCGCCTGCCCGCACGTTTTAAACATTTAAAGTATAGCACTTCTGCAGCAAGGCGCAATCTTCATTCTGTACGAACCTTTTGGACCCCCCCGTTTTTTCGTGCGTTCTGTAAAAAAATGGAAGAGAAAATGCTTTCGCAGCCGCAGAAAAAACAGCCCGGAACGACCCACAGATCGTTCCGGGCTGCTGTGTCAAAAATGGTTTGGAGCGTCAGAGCTCCAGCAGAGCTTTCTTCACATTCAAAAGGTTCTGCGGGCTCACCGAGAAGCTACGCAGGCCCAGCTGCAAATACTGCACCGTGTTGGCCGGGTTGCCCACGGCAAGGCCGCAGATGGTCACCGGCACATTGCGCACCTTTGCGGCATCCAGCACCATAGTGATGAGCTTTTTCATGGCCTTGCTGGCCGGGCGGTAGTAGTGCTCGGCGCTGGCAAGCTCCCGGTCTGCCGCGTGGGTGTACTGGGTCAGGTCGTTGGTGCCGACCACAAGAAAATCGACCCCGTGCTCTACAAATTCCTCAGCGGTCAGGCAGGCAGCGGGTACGCTGAGCATCACGCCGAACTTTGTATCTTCGTTGAACGCCACGCCGCGCTCCCGCAGGTGCTCGCGGCAGCGCTCCACCACACGCATGGCTGCGTCCCAGTCCTCCACATTCGTCACCATGGGGAACATCACCCGCAGCGGGCCGCGGGCGGCGGCGCGCAGCAGCGCACAGAGCTGCGTCTCGAACTGGTGGGGCTGGCGCAGACTGTTGCGGATGCCCCGCAGGCCAAGCTTGGAAGACTGCAGGCCCTGATAGGCGTCGGAAATGGTGCGGTCTGAGCCAAAGTCGAAGGTGCGCACCGTTACCGGGCAGCCCTTGGCGGCAGCAAGACAGGAGCAGTAGAAGAAATACTGTTCCTGCTCGTCCAGAATGCGGCCCGGCAGCATCATGTAGCCGGTGCGCAGCAGGCCCACGCCCTGTGCACCGGACTGCATGGCCGTGTCGATGTCCTCCGGCCCAAAGCAGTTGGCCAGCAGCTCAAAGGGCTGGCCGTCCTTTGTCCTGCTGGGCAGAGCATGCAGCTGCCCCATCTCTTCGTTCTCCCGCTGCAGCTCGCAGATGCGGGTCTCGGCCTGCTGGCGGGCGGCAGCGTCCGGGTCCAGCGTGCACTGGCCCCCGGTGGCATCCAGAATCACGGTGCGGCCGTCGCAGTCGTCCAGAAAATCCCGGCCCACCTGCACGATGCCCGGGATATTCATTGCCCGGGCAATGATGGCCGCGTGGCTCTGGCCGCTGCCCTCTGCCGTGATGATGCCTAAAATCATGCCGGAGGGCACGCTGAACAGGTCGGTGGGCATCAGCCGCTCTGCGGCAAGGATCACCGGGTGATCCAGCGCCAGCCACATGCGGGGGCGGTTGGTGATGATGTTGATGACCCGGCGGCTTGCGTCGAGGATATCCACACTGCGCAGCTGCATGTAAGGGTTGTCCTTCATGTTGGCCAGCTGGTCGGCGTAGCGCTGGCCCACCTGATTCATAGCCGCTGCCGCGCCAATGCCTGCATTGATGCAGAAGCGCACCTCGTTCATCATGCCCTCATCGTCCAGCATCATGCTCTGGAACTGGAAGATGGCCTGCTCGCTGGGCGCAGCGCGGTCTGCCATGGATTCCAGCTCGTCCTGCGCCGTGCGGATGGCATCGGTGAGCAGCTGCAGTTCCCGGGACGGTTTAAAGGGGCCCACGGTCGTGGTCTCCACATGGTGCTCCAGACGGCTCACCTGCCCCAGCACAAGGCCGGGAGAAGCGCAGGAACCTTTATACACTTTCATGTTCGGTCACCTCCGGCAAAAGCTCGGCTTCCGGCGTGGTCAGGGTGCGCCAGACCAGCGCCTGCAAAAAGGTATTGGGCAGCAGCGCGGCCAGTGCGGCCCGCGCCGCATCGGCACTGCCCTCAAACAGCGGTGCAAAGCTCTGCATCCGTGCCTGATCGCACTTTGCAAGGAATGCATCGCACAAAGTATGGGTGGTGTAGTAATGGGCCGGGTCCACACCGGCATCTTCCGCGGCGGCTTCCAGCGGGGCAAGGTCGGCATCCTTCATCTTGGCCAGCAGCAGGGCCGCATCCGCCGTCAGGGTGACCGGGTATTTCTCCCGCACGGCCTTTTGCACCCGCTCAAATTTTGCGTGGAACGCAGCAGCGTCCGCGCAGCTCTGGGCATCACAGGAGACAGCATAGGCACACCCCCGCAGATATCCCATAGCGCGGCGGGTATCATAGTAGCCCAGCTCGATGTTGCGGCGGGCGGTGTCGGGGTCAAAGTGCAGGATATCACCCAGCTCCCAGTAGCTGCGCACCATCACGGTGGGCAGGCCGGTGAGGTTTGGGCGGGTGATGCCCACGCCTTCCAGATCGACGCACACCAGTTCATCCGCGCCCATGCGTTTGGCAAGACCGGTGGGCATGTTGTCGCTGTAGCCGCCATCCAGAAACTTGACCCCGTCGATCTCCCGCGCACGCAGCGCCGGGAAGCAGGCAGCGGAGGCCATCAGGTAGTCCTTGACCTTTCCTGCCGGAATCTCGTCCAGCGTCAGCTCCCGGGGCTTTAAGCCCCGCTGCTCCACCGTGACAAGGCCGAAGCGGATGGGAGCCGCGCGCAGGGCATCCTCGTCCAGCACCCGCTCCACGATCTCTTCCAGCGGGGTCACATCCATGCCGCCGGCTTTCACCACGCTGCGCAGGAACTGGTGCAGAGCCGAAAGGTCGGCATCCTCCTCCGGCAGCTCCATCACATCCTTGCTGCGGATGGCCAGCCACATATCGCGGGCCGTCTCGTACTGGTCCAGCACGAACATGGCACCGTTCAGGCTGCCAACGCTGGTGCCGGTAATGATCTGCGGGTGCCAGTCCAGCTCCATCAGCGCGCGCCACACACCCACCTGATAGCTGCCCCTGGCTCCGCCGCCCGCCAGCACCAGAGCTTTGCACGGCGCACTGCGTTCATCCATTGCATCCGCCTCCTTTGATCGTTTCCGGTTTTGTTCAGATTATAGCATATTTCCAGAGAAATTTCTTCCGTTTTTTGTAAATTGATGCCTTTCTCCCGGCAAAGAAACATGGTATACTTGTCAGGATCTCAAAAGGAGGCATTCTCATGCACTGCAAGCAATGGATCTTTGATATGGACGGCACCCTGACCGACAGCATGACCGTGGTGTGGGAGGGTGCCCCCGACGCACTGCTGCGCCGCTATGGCCGCACCCCGCGGGGGGATCTGCGCGCCACACTGCTGAACATGGGAATGCAGGAGGGCGCACAGTATCTGATCCGGGAGTACGGCCTGCCGCTGACCGAGGAAAGCTATTTTTCCGTGATGCGCGAGGTGATCGCCGAATTGTACGAGACCGTGGAGCTGAAACCCGGCGTGCGCACGATGCTGGCAAAGCTGCAGGCCGAGGGCGCACGCATGTGCATCTGCTCCAACACCTGGGCCGAACAGTGCCGCACCGTGCTTACCCGGCTGGGCATCGCGCAGTATTTCTCCTTCATCGTGGAAGCGCAGGGCGTGCTGCACAAAAGCCGCCCGGAGGTGTTCTTTGAGTGCATGAACCGTCTGGGCGGTGCAGACCCCGCCGCCTGCGCCGTGTGCGAGGATGCCGTATACGCCGCCGCCACCGCCCACAAGGCCGGGTATTACGTCATTGGCATCGCAGACCGCACCTCTGCCGCCGACGAGCCGGAGATGCGCCGCATCTGCAGCCAGTTCGTGCCCCGGTGGGATGCGCTGGACTGGACACGTGTGTAAGAAAAAAGGGCCGCAGCGTGCGGTTCTTTTCTTTATCTGATCCTTCTTTGCTCTTGCATTTTGTTCGCAAGAAGAGTATGATATTATAAATAGGACTGCCCCAAGGGGGAAGTGTCCTTATTTGTGAGAATACACTCTGTGATTTTTAATATAAAGGTATAATATCCGTAAAGAGGAGACCTTCCGTCATGAACAACCCACTCGTCAGCATTATCGTGCCTGTGTACAACGTGCAGAATAGTGTTGCCCGCTGTCTGGAGAGCATTTGTGCCCAGACATGGAAGGATATCGAGGTCATTCTGGTCAACGACGGGTCCCGGGACGAAAGCTTTTCCATCTGTGAGCAATTCCGTGAAAAGGACCCCCGCATCGTTCTGGTGGACAAATCCAATTCCGGTGTGTCGGAGACCCGCAACTGCGGCATGTCCCTTGCAAAGGGCAAGTATGTGCAGTTTGTGGACAGCGACGATTATCTCGACCCTGATTTTACCGAGCGGCTGGTGACTGCTGCCGAAGCGAACAACGCCGATCTGGTCATTGCACCTTACTGGATGGTGATTCCCGCCAACTCTTCCAAGGCCACGCAGGCACTGGAAAACCTGCAGGAGAACCTTGGCATCGATGCCGAGAAAAGGCCTGATGATATCCGTGAATACGGCTTCCTGCCCGAGGGCATCTACGACCGCGATACCTTTGCCCTGCGCCTGATGGAGAAGCCCGCATCCTTCTTCTACAGCGTGCTGTGGAACAAGCTCTACCGCCGGGATATTCTGGCAGACCATCATCTGCAGTTCACCAGCGAGGTGCGCTGGGCCGAAGATCTGGTTTTCAATCTGGAATACATTTTGTACGCCAATGTTTTCGTATCCATTTCCAAAGCGGGCTACCACTATGTGCAGAACCCCCAGAGCATCTGCCACACCCAGATCAATCTGGCTTCCATCGTGCAGAACAAACTGCAGGTGTTCCGCTATTACAAGGAGCTGTACACAAAGCTGGGCCTGTACGATCAGGTGCAGCCGCAGCTGTATAAATTCCTGACCGCGTTCTCCGAGAACGCCTATCCCTCCGGTTCTCCCCAGAAGATCATCATGGACATGGCCAACCACTGGGGCTTTGGTGTTCTGGATGCTTCCGACAAGGAAAAGAAACACAAAACCGAACCCGATGCCTGATCTCCGGGCACGAAAAAAGAGCCGTGAAAGCGGCTCTTTTTTGTTTGCCATTTTACCGGTCGATCCAGCTGCGGAAGGCTTCACGCACTGCACCCTCCCGTCCGCGCGGGATGGGGATGCGCGCACCGCTGCACATCTGCAGCTCACCCGCCGTCAGCAGCTGTGCCGCCGCCAGATTGACCACATAGGAGCGGTGCGGCTGCAAAAAACGCCCGTCTGCCAGCAGCGGCTTTGCTACCTCGGCAAAGGACACCCGCAGCGAAAGGGACACCACATCCTCGCCGCTGAGCAGATGGAAGTGCACCACATGGTGGGTGCACTCCAGATATTCGATCTGCGCATAGGCCAGCGCCCGCAGGCCTTCGGCGGTGGCAACGGTCATTGCCGGGCCGTACTCCGGCTCGGTGGCGCGGGCAAGCAGGGCCGAAAGCTCCTGCTGGTGCACCGGCAGAAGCAGATACTGCATGGCATCCACCCGGAAAGCGCTGTAGGCGTGGGCCGGTGTGCGGGCCGCAAAGGCCAGCGGAGCCCTGCGGCCCCGGCGGCGCAGCTCCGCAGCCGCCGAAAGCCCTGCCGGAGCCGCTACAGCGCCCAGCTCGATGAGATACAGGTCAAACCGTTCTCCCTCGGTGTCCCGGCGCAGCAGCGCATCTGCATCCGGCAGCTGCTGCACGATGCAGGCATCCTGCCGCCGGGCAAAATATTCCATGCACTGGCGTTCCAGCCCGCTGCGCAAGGCCGCGTCCGGGCTGCATACCGCAATGTGAAATACCATCTCACATTCTCCTCTCCGCCAGCCGCCCGCCTTGATTTTTGCGCAGGGCTGGAGTATGATAAATAAAACTTTGCTGCATCGAAAAAAGAAAAAACGGAGGGACCCGCCATGCCGCAGCCGCTTGTCAGCGTTATTGTGCCCGCCTATAACGCGGCGGGCTTCATCTCCCGCTGTGTGGAGAGCATCACATCCCAGAGCTACCCGGAGCTTGAGATCCTTCTGCTGAACGACGGCTCCACCGACGACACCCTTGCTGTCTGCCGGAAGCTTGCTGCCGCCGACAGCCGCATCCGTGTGGTGGACAAGCCCAACACCGGCGCAGCAGACACCCGCAGCTGCGGCCTTGCCCTTGCCCACGGCGAATACATCCAGTTTGCGGACAGCGACGATCACCTGCTGCCGGGCTGCACCGCAAACCTGGTGGCTGCTATGCAGCGCAACCATGCCGACCTTGTGCTGGCTCCCTACCGGATGATGGTGCCCCGCAAGGATGGCGGCTATGACACCCGGGAGTACAGCCTGCTGCCCGCCGGGGTGTACAACAAGGTGGATTACCTGTGGCAGCTCACCGGCAATGCCGCTGCCTTTTACTACGGCGTGCTCTGGAACAAGCTCTACCGCCGGGATCTCATCCAGATGGCGCACATCCGGTTCGAGCATGTGGTATACGCCGAGGACCAGCTGTTCAACACCCGGTATCTGCAGGCGGCGCAGCGGTTCGCCGCCATCGACGAAGCCGCCTACTGCTACATCCAGAACCCGCAGAGCGTATGCCATACGCAGGTGAGCGCGGCAGACATGCTGCGCCACCGCAGCCGGATGTACCACACCTACAAGGAACTGTGCATCCAGCTGGGCGTGTACGATAAATTCCGCCTGCGGCTGCACGGCATCTATCTGAGCCTGTTTGAAAGCCCTCTGCCCAACGGCCCGGTGCAGAAGCTTTCCGACGCATTTGCCCGCACCCACAGCCGCATCTGAGAAAAGGAGAACCCATGGAATTTCCCCTTGTAAGCATCATCGTGCCCATGTACAACACTGCCGGGTGCATTGCCCGCTGTGTCAAAAGCATCTGCGCCCAGACTTATAAAAGCATTGAGATCCTGCTGCTGAACGATGGCTCCACCGATGACACCCTTGCCGTCTGCCGCGCCCTTGCCGCCAGCGACCACCGCATTGCACTGGTGGATAAAACCAACACCGGCGCAGCGGATACCCGCAATCAGGGCATTGCGCTGGCCCACGGCAAATACATCCAGTTTGTGGACAGCGACGACTGGCTGGCCCCCGATTTTACGGAAAAGCTGGTCTCCGCCGCCGAGGCCCACACCGCCGATCTTGTGATCGCGCCCTTCTGGATGGTGTACCCGGAAAACTATGTGGAGCACATCCGCCCATGGGAAAAGGCACTGCAGCATGTGCTCCAGCGCAATCCGCCCCGCACCCGGGCCTATGGCTATCTGCCTGCCGGGGTGTACACCGGACAGGAGTACGCAAAGCATCTGATCCAGAAGCCGAACACCTTCTACTATGGCAGCCCCTGCAACAAGCTCTACCGCCGTGACCTCCTGCGGAAGCACAGCCTCCATTTCCGCAAAGAATTGTTTGCGGAGGATCAGCTGTTCAACACCGAATATCTGCGTTTCGTGCACACTGCCGTATCCATCCCGGACATCGGCTACTACTACCTGCAGAACAGCCAGAGCGTCTCCCACTCCAGAGTGACCACCGCCGACATCCTTTCGCTGCGGCGGCGGGTGATGCTCCTGTACCGGGACATCTACACCGAACTTGGCATCTACCCGGAAACGCGGGCGGCCATCCTGCGTTCGCCCTTTGGCGAAAACGAGTTCACTCTTCCGCCGCTGGACACCCCACAGACGCACTGCTGCAAGCTGTGACCCTATAAAAAGCACCCGGCTGCCGCCGAGAGCCGCTCTGGCTCCTGCACGGCTCCGGGTGTTTTTTGCGCTTTCTCAGCAGCCGATGGCGGCACACTTCTCCGCCAGCCAGCTGCGCTCTTCGTCGTTCAGGTGCGGTGCCAGCTTTGCAAACACCTGACGGTGGTAATCGTTCAGCCATGCGATCTCGTCCTTATCCAGCACACCGGGCAGGATGGGAGAGGTGGCAATGGGCACGAACATCAGCGGTTCAAAACCAAGGAAGGTACCGTACTGGTTATCGGCCTTGTGCACGCACACCAGCTCGTTCTCGATGCGGATGCCCACGAGGTCGGTCTCGTAAACGCCCGGCTCGTCTGTGACAACCATGCCGGGGCGCATCCGGGTGGTGTTGCGGCTGTTCAGGGCATGGGGCCCCTCGTGCACATTGCCCACAAAGCTGACGCTGTGACCGGTGCCGCAGCGGTAGTTGATGAGGTGCCGCCACAGCGGTTCCCGGGCAATGGTGTCGATCATCTTACACTCGCAGTAATCCAGCCAGACGGCCTTGGCAAGGTCGATGTGGCTCTGCAGAGTCCATGTGTAGAAGCGCTTTTCGTCCTCGGTCAGCGGGCCAAGCGGGTAGGTGCGGGTGATGTCGGTGGTGCCGTCCATGTAGGTGGCACCGCTGTCCACCAGCAGAAAGCCCTTCTTTTCCAGCACAGCGTGATCTTCCGGGGTGGCGTGGTAGTGCATCATGGCTGCGTTGCCGCCGTAGGCCGCAATGGTGCCAAAGCTTTCCACAAGGAATTTATCGTCCGCACTGCGGTACTTGTGCAGAATTTCATCCACCGTCAGCTCGGTCAGGGTCTCACCGGCAGCAAGGCGGCTTTCCAGCTCGATCTGGAACCGCACCATGGCCACAGCGTCCCGGATATGGGCCTGCTTTGTGTGGGCAAGCTCCGTTTCGTTCTTCACGCCCTTCATCATCAGCAGCGGGTCGGTGCCGTCCTTCACGGTGAGGGCAGGGTTCTGCTCCAGCACCTGATACACGGCGTAGTTCACCGTGGAGCACTCGGCCAGCACGGTCTGGGGTTCCGTCTCAGCAGCGAGGAACTTCAGCACATCGTCGTACTCCGCCAGCGTGATGCCGTTGGCTTCCAGCTCTGCCTTTGCCTCCGGGGTGACGCGGGCCGTGTTGATGAAGAGTACCGCGCGGCTGGGGGTCACATAGCAGTAGGCCATGGCATAGGGAGTGCACTCAATGTCCATGGCGCGCAGGTTCAAAAGCCATGCCAGATTATCCAGCTTGCCCACAAACTGAGCGGTGCAGCCCAGCTCCTTGAGCTTGCTGCGCAGCTGATCCAGCTTTTCCGCCGGGGAGAAGCCCGCATATTCCTTCGGCAGGATCCACGCTGGGGTATCCGGCAGGGCAGGGCGGCCCTCTGTCCACAGCTCGTCCTCAAGGTTCAGGGTCTTGATGGAAGCGCCCTTCTTTTCCAGTGCCTTTTTCAGGTCGTTCACGAGGGCCGTGCTGGCGGTCAGGCCGCACAGGCCCAGTGCTTCGCCCTCATTCAGGGCATTTGCGCAGTATTCCTCCACGGTGGGCACGCCGGGTTCCCCCATGCGCTGCAGCTTGATCTCGGTACCCGCAATTTCCTTCTCGGCCTGCACAAAATAACGGCCGTCGGCCCACAGGGCGCTCTCGGTGCGGGTGACCACGAAGTTGGAGTTCTCGCCGTGGAACCCGGAGAACCAGGTCAGGCTGGTGTAATGGCAGGGCAGGTATTCGCTGGCGTGGGGATCACCCACAGGGATCAGATAAACGGCCACGCCGTTTGCAGCCATGGCGGCACGCAGAGCGGCAAGGCGCTCTGGAACGGTATTCATGCTCATATGATTTGCTTCCTTTTCTCTCACCGGAAAGCCCGGCAGCGGTGCATTTCTGTTTGGCCTTATTGTATCATTCCGGGAAAAAGATTGCAATGCAGGGGCGGGACGGTTTGGAATGACCTCCGCTTGCGCTCTGGCCATGTTCAGCGGAAAAATATTTTTATATTTGTGGTTCAGAAACGCCTGCGGGCGTTTCTGAACCACTGTTTCACCAGAGGGGTTTGCAGTTTCCGGCGTAAGCGCCAAGTTTGCGGGCACGCCAGAGGCTCCCTCCCCGAGGGAGCTGGCAAAACCGTCAGGTTTTGACTGAGGGAGTTCGTTCTCCCTCAAAATGCCGCCAATTTGCAAAAAAAGTTACAATTTTTTCTTGAAAAAGGCGGTTTTCCCATTGACAGCCTTGTTATAATAGGAGTGTAAGATTTTTGAGCCAGCACTCTGCGGCTCTGTGTGCTATTCGAAGAAAGAGGCAATTGAATCATGACCAAAATCGATATTTTCTCCGGCTTCCTTGGTGCCGGTAAAACTACCCTGATCAAAAAGCTCATCAAAGAGGCCTTTGCCGGCCAGCAGGTGGTGCTGATCGAGAACGAGTTCGGCGAGATCGGCATTGACGGCGGCTTTCTGAAGGAAAGCGGCATCCAGATCAACGAGCTGAACGCCGGCTGCATCTGCTGCTCTCTGGTGGGCGACTTCCGCACCGCCCTGCAGCAGGTGGTGGAGCAGTACCACCCCGACCGCATCGTCATCGAGCCCTCCGGCGTGGGCAAGCTCTCCGATGTGACCCGCGCTGTGGAAGGCGTGGCTGAGCATCTGGATGTGCAGCTGAACAGCTTTGTCACCGTGGCCGATGTGAACAAGGTGAAGATGTATATGAAGAACTTCGGCGAGTTCTACGACGACCAGATCAGCCACGCAAGCTGCATCCTGCTCAGCCGCACCCAGACCGCCAGCGAAGAGAAGATCGCCGCTGCGGTCGCCATGCTGCGCGAGAAGAACCCCACCGCTACCATCGTGACCACCGCATGGGACGAGCTGACCGGTGAGCAGATCCTGAAGGCCATGTCCACCAAGGACGACTTCAAGGCAGAGCTGATCGCCATGGCTGCAAAGGCCAATGAGGAGCACGCCCACGAGGACGAGGAAGAAGAGCATCACCACGATCATGACGACCACGACCATTGCTGCTGCGGTCACCATCACGACCACGATGATGACGACGAGGACGAGCACGAGCATCACCACGATCACGATGAAGATGATGATCACGATGAGCATGAGCACCATCATCACGATCATGATGACCACGACCATTGCTGCTGCGGCCACCACCACCATCATCATGACCACGATGCCGACGAGGTATTCACCAGCTGGGGCGTTGAGACGGCCCGCAAGTTCACCAAGGCAGAAGTGGAGCACGCCCTCACCGAGCTGGATACCGGCAATTACGGCATGATCCTGCGCAGCAAGGGCATCGTGAACGGCGGCGCAGACGGCTGGCTGGAGTTCGACTATGTGCCCGGCGAATGGGAAGTGCGTGCCCGCGGTGCAGATGTGGGCGGCAAGCTGGTCGTGATCGGCTCCAAGCTGAACGAAAAGGCCATTGCAGAGCTGTTCGGCTGCTGAGCTTAAAGTAAAAAGGAGAAACCATTCCTATGGCAAAAGAAATTCCGGTCTACCTGTTTGTGGGCTTTCTGGAAAGCGGCAAGACCAAATTCATTCAGGAGACCTTTGAAGACCCCAACTTCGACTCCGGCGACAAGACCCTGCTGCTGATCTGCGAGGAGGGCGAAGAGGAGTACAACGAGAAGAAGTTCGCCTTTCCCGGTGTGACCGTCAAGGTGCTGGAGGACAAGGCCGAGCTGAACCCGCAGAACCTGCTCAAGCTGGAAAAGGAATCCGGCGCAGGCCGCGTGGTCATTGAGTACAACGGCATGTGGCTGCTGCAGGATCTGGCCGAAGCTCTGCCCGAGAGCTGGATCGTGTACCAGTGCATCGCCACCGCTGACGGCACCACCGCCCTGACCTACGCCCGCGACAACTCCATGCGCAGCCTGCTGCTGGACAAGATCGCCCGCAGTGAGCTGATCGTGTTCAACCGCGCTGAGGCCGTGAACAACGATGCCGCCCGTCAGGAGCTGCACAAGCTGGTGCGTCAGGCTTCCCGCAAGTGCGATATCGCCTACGAGTTTGCCGACGGCAGCGTGGCCTACGACGATATCCCTGATCCGCTGCCCTTTGACATCAACGCGGACATCATCGACATTCCGGATGACGATTTCGGCATCTGGTACATGGACTGTCAGGACGAGCCCCAGAAGTATACCGGCAAAACGGTCAAATTCCTTGCACAGGTGTGTCAGACCAACCGTGCCGGCAAGAACAGCTTCGTGCCGGGCCGTTTTGCCATGACCTGCTGCGTGCAGGACATCCAGTTCGTGGGCTTCCCCTGCAGCTACGATGGCTACAAGGCGCTGGAGCAGCGCGCATGGGTGCGGGTGACCGCAAAGGTAGGCTACAAGTTCCATAACATCTACCGCGGCAAAGGCCCGGTGCTCACCGCCATTTCGGTGGAGCCTGCCGAAAAGCCGCTGAACGATGTGGTAACATTCTCTTGATCTGATCTTTCAAGGAGGTCCCGGCATGAAAACACTGTTTCGTATCCTTGGCACGGCCGCTGCTGTGGCCGTTACCGGTGCTGCCATTGTGGCACTGGACAAGATCCTGAACCAGAAAGACCCGCTCCATGTGGAGGAAGTAGAGTTCCCGGAGGACGCCGAGCAGAACGCTGAGGAAGCCGCCAAGACTGCCGAAGCCTACGCCGAAGCGGAAACCAAAGCCTCCGATGCTGCCAACGAAAAGGCTGCAGAAGAAGCTGCGCCGGAAGCTCCTGCCGAAGAAGCGGCAGCTGCTGCCCAGCCCGCCGAAGAAGCCTCTGCCCCGGCGGCACCCGCAGAGGGCGGTGAGAAGCCGGTGTTCGACCCGGAAGCTCCCAACCAGAACCCTGTGGAAGCAGGCCCCGCCGTTGCTCCCAAAGACGAGAGCGGAAAATTCGATCCCACCAAGATCGCCGAAGCCAGTGACTTTGGCGACTGGGAAGAACAGGGCTGCAAAGGATAACCTATGACCCAAAAAGGGACGATGTGATGTTCACATCGCCCCTTTTTTGTTATTGTCCTCTTGCCAGCTGCTGCAGCTTTTTCCTGTCCAGCACCTGCACGCCGCCCCGGAACAGCCGCACCCAGCCCTCCTGCGCAAAGTATTTCAGCATCCGGCTCACCACCTCGCGGGCAGACCCCATGTATTTTGCCATCTGGTCGTGGGTCATGCGCACCTCGTCGCCGCCGGTCTTGGCCAGCTCATCGGTAAGAAAAATGGCAAGTCTGCGGTCTGCGCTCATGAACAGCACCTGCTGCATGGTCCACATGCTGTCGGAAAAGCGCTCCGCCGTCATCTGATAGGCGTAGCAGCGCACATGCACGTTCTGCTGCATCAGCCTGCGGAAAACGCCCGCGCTGATGCAGTAGGCCTCGGTGTCCTCTTCGGCATCAATATACAGGTCGATGTTCACCGAGTCCATCACGCAGGATGCCGACAGGATGCACACCTCCCCGCCGAACAGGCGGTAGAGCGTCACGTCCCGCCCGTCCTCCGAGAGCAGGTAGGCCCGCAGCTGGCCCGAGCGCAGCAGCAAAATGCCCACGCAGCTTTCCAGCGGGCTGTGCACCCTTGCCCCCTTTGCGTAGTGCACCGGACGGGTATAGCGGCAGAGCATGTCCTGTTCGTCGGGTGTCAGGTCGTTCCAGAAGGGAAAACCTTTGGCCAGACAATCGCGGTGTTCCTTTGTTGTTTCCGACATTGCTTTTCATCCTTTCCGCAGGGCCTTGGCGGCTTCAGTACCCGCCTGCGCGCCCTCATACACGGCCTTTGCCACCTGCAGAAGGCCCCCGGTGCAGTCGCCCGCCGCATACAGGCCGGGCACGGTGGTCTGCATTTTTTCGTCCACCACGATGCGGTTCCCGTCCACCTCTGCGCCGATCTTCCTGGCCAGTGCGATGCTGCCCGCCACGCCCAGTGCCACAAATACACCGCTGACAGGCAGCTGCACACCGCCGGACAGCTGCACGCCGGTGACAACGGTTTCGCCCAGAACAGCCTCCACGACCTGCGGATAGACTGTGACCTCCGGCGGGAAGTCCGCCGTCAGCGGTGCGCCGTTGGTCAGCAGGGCAACGCTTTTTGCCACCGGCAGCAGAGCCTGCACCTCGTGCAGGGCGTACTCGCCGCTGCCCAGCACCGCCACGTCCTTTCCACGGTAGAAAAAGGCATCGCAGGCGGCACAATAGCTCACGCCGTGCCCCTCCAGCCCGGCAAGGCCCGGGATGCGCGGCACCGCCCGGGATGCACCCGTGGCAAGGATCACAGCGTCCGCCGGGTAATTTTTATCCACTGTTTCTACGGTGAGTTTATCCGTATAGGTCAGGCCCACGGCTTCGGCTGTGACGAATCTCACACCAAGGCGCTTTGCATTCTCGACGCTGCGGCGTTCCAGTTCCGCACCGGAGACCGGCTCGGCAAAGCCGTAATAGTTTTCAATTTTTTCGGCGCGGTCCAGCGCACCGGGGCCTTTGGTGAGCACCGTGGTGTCCACACCGGCGCGGACAGCATACAGCGCAGCGGAAATGCCTGCCGGGCCGGAACCTATAATGATGATGCTGGGCATGGGAAACCCTCCTTCGGATGCATTTTTCTACAGTATACACCTTTTTTTGAAAAATTTCCGTGACCGGGTCGCAAAGCATCGGTTTTTCGGACGGTCCTGCTCCGGTTCGCTGTCAGCGGATCGTCCCATGCACAAACGCGCTGTCGTACAGGAATCTTCCTGCTCGGCAGCGCGCTTTTTTCTTTCAGAACACCAGCTGCACCAGCAGCACATAGCACAGCGTACCGCCCGCGACACTGAGCAGGGTCTCATGCTTCCACTTGTGCAGGCCCACCGTCACCAGCAGGGCGATGGCCTCCGGAATGCCGCGGCTGCCCGCAAAGGGGGTGACGCTTTTCAGGCAGTAGACGATCAGCATACCAAAGATGGCGGCGGGCAGCACCCGGCCCAGATACCGCACCATCTCCGGCGGCTGCTGATCCTTGGAAGAGAACACCACAAAGGGCAGAAAGCGGGTGAGCATGGTGGCGGCGGTGCACACTGCAATGGTCAGGCCCATCTGGACTGCGGTCATGCGCCCACCTCCTCGCCGTTTTTTTCTGCTTCGGTGCCTTCGGCCTTTTCGATCGGTTTACGCAGGGCCAGCAGCAGGATCAGGATGCATCCCATGGAGGGCAGCAGAAAGCTGCCGGAGCCAAAAACAGCCAGACACACCAGCGGGGCGGCAAGGCCGATCAGGGCGCTGTAGTGCTGCCGGTCCTTTTCCCACTGGTTGAGAAAGATCACCGTGAACATGGCGGTCATCACAAAGTCCACACCCTCGGTGCTGAAGGGCAGCACTGAGCCCACCACCGCGCCAAGACCGGCACTGGCCACCCAGTAGAACTGATCCAGCAGGGTGATGAAGAACATGAACCAGCCCCTGTCCACCCCTTCCGGCGGCTCGGCCGAACAGGTGATGGAAAAGGTCTCATCGCTCATGGCAAAGATCATATAAAAGCTGCGCAGACCGTAGCCCTTGTAGCGTTCCAGCATGGCAAGGCCGTAGAACAGATGCCGCGCCTGGATCATCAGCGCCATCAGAAACGCCGAAAAGGGCGAGAACGCGCTCAGCAGCAAGCTTGCCAGCACAAATTCCAGCGAACCGCCGTACACCACGGTGCCCATGAGCATGGGCATCCACACCGGCAGGCCCAGCGACTGCGCATAAATGCCGTAGCCCATCCCCAGCACAAAATAGCCCGCCAGCACCGGGATGGTCTGCGGTGCGGCGGCGCGCAGTGCCCGCCATACGGTGCTCTGCCGCCTTGTCAGTTGTTGTCCGGTTACGTGTTCCATTGGCCTTTCCCTCAAAATACGATGCCGGTTTCCTCTTTGGCCTCATTGCCGCCGATAAACCCATTCTCTCGATATGAATATATCTGTATTATAACAGGTCTCACGACTTTTGCAAAGGTGCATCCCCACTGCTTTTGGCAGAACGACAGATTTTTTCTTTGAATTTTATGCAATTTCTAACGGATACAAAGTGACTCGCGGTCAGCGCTTTATTATTTTAATGCAGTAAAGGTTCTTTGCAGGATCATGTTCCTGAAATATCCCTAAAACGCCGTTTGTGCTTTCGTCATACTCATTTGACAGATGCCGTCTTTTCCGGTATCCTGTCCGTATCACAAGGACGGCGGGCAGAAATTACCCGCCTTTTTTCGTTCATTCTGTATTTAGTGGGAGGACATTTTATGGCAACCATGAAGGACATCATCCAGAGCCCGCTGCTGCTGGCGCTGGTCGGCTCCATGGCTCTGGGTCTGTTCGCCAGCTCTGCCAGCGGCAGCAAGGTGGTCAAGGGCGGCATCAAGGGCGTGCTGCCGGTTCTGGTCATCATGACGTTGCTCTCCCTCGCCGCACGCCTTGCAGGCTACAGCTCCGTGCTGGGCGGCCTTGTGGGCATCTTCATCATCGTGATGCTGCCCATCGGCATCCTCACCTCCTATGTGCTGTGGAAGAAGGGCAAGATCCAGGTAGTAGATAAAGAGCAGAAGTAAGGGGAAACAAAAGAACTCCCGGACGGATGTCCGGGAGTTCTTTTGTTGCTTATTCTGCCTTTTCGTCCTTCTTGAGCATATCCAACTCGGGCATCAGCTCGGTGCTCACAATGGTGAGCATCTCCTCCAGCTTTGCACAGTCCTCGGGGGAGAAGCGCTCTCTTGCGCGCTCCACCACAGTGTGCAGGTAGGAATAGCTGATGTTGTAGTAATCGATATACTTCTGGGTGGGGCGCAGGTGATACTCGCGCCGGTCGGTGGTGGACTGGATCTTTTCCACATAGCCCTTCTTCACCAGACTGCCGATCTTATACGCCGCGTTGGGGGTGGAGATCTGCATCATGCGGGAAAACTCCGCAATGGTGGGTTCGCCCATAGCCATGATGCCCTCCATGCAGAAGGACTCCACCGTGGTCAGCGTGGCTTCCCGGGTGGCAAAACGCTGAAAAACGTTCTGGTAGAAATGCAGCTTGAATTTGGTGTATACGTCCTGAAATGCCTGTTCCAGCATAGGTCGTGTGCCTCCGATAGTTCATTTTATTTAAAAATACCACGTTTTGGCCGCGGCGCAAAGCGAAACAGCTGAATTTTTGGCAGGAATTTATTCTGCCGCCTTTTTGTTCGTGCGCACACGGATCACGCTGAGCACCACCAGCTCTACGGCAATGGCAACGGCCAGCAGGATCAGCGAGGTGAACAGGCTGCCGTTTGCGCCAAGGAAAGCCTGTGCAATGCCTGTGATCACATAGCACACTGCCGCGCAGGAAGCCGCCGTAATGGCGTAGGGCAGCTGGGTGGACACATGGTTCACATGGCTGCAGTGGGCACCGGCGGATGCCATGATGGTGGTGTCCGAGATGGGGGAGCAGTGGTCGCCGCAGACGGCACCGGACAGGCAGGCCGCAATGGAAATAACCAGCATCTCGCCCTCCGGGAAGGCATGGCACACGATGGGGATGAGGATGGAGAAGGTGCCCCAGCTCGTGCCGGTGGCAAAGGCAAGGAACACTGCCACAAGGAAGATGATGACCGGCAGCATGTACTGCAGCGCTGCAGCAGAGCCACTCAGCAGGTTGGCAACGTAATATTTTGCGCCCAGCAGGCCGGTCATGCCGGACAGGGTCCATGCGAGGGAGAGGATCAGCATGGGGCTGACCATGGCCTTGAAGCCCTCGGGAATGCAGGCGGCAAAGTCCTGAAAGGTCATCACATTGCGCACGCGGTAGAACACAAAGGTGAACAGCAGGGCAATGCTGCTGCCCAGCACCAGACCTGCAGAAGCGTTGCAGTCCGCAAAGGCGGTAACGAAGTCCACGCCCTCAAAGAAGCCGCCGGTGTAGATCATGCCGAAGATGCAGGCCACGATCAGCACCAGCACCGGGGCGAGCAGATCTGCAACATGGCCGCAGGTATCAGTGCCATCGTCCACATCGTTGCCGTAGGGACGGTCGGCGGTGGTAAACAGGTCGCCGTTTTTGGCGTTGTCCTCGTTGAGCTTCATGGAGCCAAAGTCCGTGCCGGTGAAGATGAGGAACAGGCTCATCACGATGGTGAGCAGGGCATAGTAGTTATAAGGAATGGTGCGCAGGAACATGGTAAAGCCGTTGATGCCGGAGCCTTCCGGCACGCTGGAAGTGACCGCAGCTGCCCAGCTGGACACCGGCGCAATGATGCACACGGGTGCTGCGGTGGCATCGATCAGGTAGGCCAGCTTTGCGCGGGACACCTTCTGCCGGTCGGTGACCGGGCGCATGACGGAGCCCACGGTCAGGCAGTTGAAGTAGTCGTCCACAAAGATCATCACGCCCAGCAGCAGGGTGGCAAACTGCGCACCGGCCCGGGAGTGGATGTGGGTGGAGGCCCAGCGGCCAAAGGCGGCAGAGCCGCCGGCCTTGTTCATCAGGGCCACAAGGATGCCCAGCATGACAAGGAACACCAAAATGCCCACGTTGCTGCTGTCCGAAAGCTTGGCCACCATGCCGCCGTCCTCATTGAAGAACAGGGTGTTGATGGCCAGCTCCAGATTGCCGTTGGCATATAGCAGTGCACCGGATGCGATGCCCACCAGCAGGGAGGTGTACACCTCCTTGGTGTTCAGCGCCAGCACAATGGCGATCACCGGCGGCAGCAGCGAAAAGATGGTGCTGTACACCGCACAGGTATAGGTGGACGGGTCCGCGATCTTGCCGGGCGTTGCCGCTGTGCACCACAGCAGCAGGGCAAACACCAGCAGAGCTGCGAACCATGAAAGGTTCTTGTTTTTCATAACGGATTCCTCTTTTTTCAAATTTCCGGGGATGCATACCCCTCTTTGCGCAGGAAAAACTATCCCCACTGAATGCAAGGGAGGTGTGCACCGCGCCGGACTATAAAGCGATGTATTTTGAGCTGTTCCGGGCCAGCGTGCAGGCCGCCCAGCTCTTGCAGGACGCGCAGAAGCGTGCCGAGCAGCACTTGCTGGAAGCTGACCCGCCGCCGATCCGATTGGAGCAAACAGAGCAGACGGATGAAGAATAGTTTTCTTCGGTCAGCGTCCTCGCCCCCTCAGTCACCTTCGGTGCCAGCTCTCCCAAGGGGAGAGCCTTTGGCAAAACCGGGAACTTTACCGTACTGCCAAAGCCTCCCTCAATGAGAAAGACTTCCCCCGGCCGGGGGAAGATGTCACGCAAGTGACAAAAAGGGGAGCAGTGGCATCGCGCAGCGATGACGGAAGGAGTTTTACCCCTTCTTCGCCTCCGCCTTGGCGGCGAACTTTGCGTCGTTCACCACAAAGCGCTCGTGGGTGCCGCCGCCTACAGGGCCTTTTTCGTCGTGCAGGGCCACCTTGAAGGTGAGCTTGCGGCCTTCCACAGCCACCAGCTCGCTCTCGCAGGTCACGGTCATGCCCACGGGGGTGGGGGCGGTGTGCTCCAGCTCAAGCTTGGTGCCCACCGAGCCATTGCCTTCGCCCAGCGCGTCGGCCACGCTCATCCAGCAGGTCTTTTCAGCCAGCGCCACCAGTGCCGGGGTGGCAAACACCTCCAGCGTGCCGCTGCCCATGGTCTTTGCTGTATTGGCTGCGGTGACGAGCACGCTCTGTTCCCCGCGGATACCGGTTTCCAATGTCATATACTTTCCTCTCCTTTTGCGCGCCGTATGGCGCATTTTATTTTTGAACACCTTTATAAGATACCACATTTTGCACCAGAACGCACCCTATTTTGCACTTTTTTGTGAATTTCTCTTTTTCTTTTTGCGCAAACGGGCTGCCAAGGAGCGGAAAGAGCGGCATTCCATGAACAAATTCGCGTTTGCGCAGCGGATCGACTGCAGCCGCATACGGCCCCGGCTTTCAGTGCTGCCCGCTATTTGGAATGTGTCTGCCATAGTGCGCGGGAAAGCAGAAGCGCTGATGATTTAAAACGGCCTCCGCTTTGCTCTGGCCATATTCAGCGGAAAAATTATTTTTATAATTTGTAGATCCGAAACAACTGCTGTCGTTTCGGATCTACTTTTTCACGGAGAAAAGCTGTGGCGGAAAGTGACATTTTCTTTTTCAATTCACTATTTTTCTTGACAAGATTATGCGGAGGGGGTTACTATTTACCTTAACAGCTTTGCAGCTCGACGCGAAAATTTCAGCTTCTGTTAAGAAGGCGAACTACGCCCAAGCAAAACAAGGAGAAATCAAAATGGAAGAATCCACAAAAAAGAACTTGCATCCAAAACTACTGCTTCTTACGGCTTCGGTCATTCTGGTCTGCATCGTTGCCCTAGTTGCTCAGATTCCCAAAAAGAAACCCGAACCTCAAATTGATGTCACGACCACCCTTGAAAAAATCGTCAAGACCAGTGATCTTTCCACTGCCGTATTCCAATATCAGGGCATTGTAGAGATTCCAAACCAGAAAAATCTGAAAAAAATCGATTACTATATCTGCTATACCGCTTCCGTCTATGCTGGCATTGATTTTTCGGAGGTAACGTTTTCCGAAAATAAAGAAACCAAAACGATCACCGCAACTCTCCCGGAAGTAAAAATTCAGGACACCGTTGTTGATCCGGATTCGCTTGATTTCATGTTCCAGAATAAAAAAGCCGACAATATCTCTGTGCTGGACGCCGCATTTACGGCGTGTGAAACCGATATCCGGCAGGAATGCACCAGCGAAAGTGCTTTGCTCAGCATCGCACAAATGAACGCAGAAAACACTGTACGCGCATTGGCCGAACCCGTCATGCAGGCCATCTGTAGTGATTACTCTCTGGTTATCCAGGAGAAGAACACAGAACCCGCAGAAATTCAGGAAGGAAGTGCTGAAAGTGAATCTTAAAAAGTACATCTGCCTTTTGTCTGTTGCTCTTACGCTCTTTCTGTTCACTGCCTGCGGAAAGACCGAACCCGTCGAGGTTCCCGCCCCGGATGAGGGTCAGCTGAAATCCATCTGCCAACTTTCAGTTCTAGAAGGTTATTTCCACAATGTTGTCAAGTTCGAACAAAAAGATGCCGAAAAATTTCTGTGGATGACCAAAGATAAAAAAGCCTGGGTCGAATATGTTGGCGTTGCAAAATACGGTCTAGATGCTTCCAAGGTAAAAATGGAACTTTCCGGTAAACACGTCACAATCTCCATTCCAAAGGCTGAACTGTTGTACTGCAAGGTAGATTCCACCTCTCTAGATGAAAATGCTTACATCGTGGATAAGGATTCTGCCACCATCACCGCCGAGGACAGCAAAGCCATCCTGACTCAGGCACAGCAAGATCTGCAGGCCGAAGCCACAGACTACAAACCGCTTCTGACACTGGCCCAGCAGCAGGCGCAGCAGCTGATGGAAGACTACGTAAAAAACATTGTCTCCGCAACCGGCTCTGATGCAGAGCAATACACAATTGAATGGATCTATCTGGACAAGTAAATGTCCTCTTGACTCATGGAACCGCAGAAATCTACGGTTCCTTTTTTGTTTTCGCCTTCCCTCCAATCCGCATCCTTATTGCGATTCAAAAACGCAAATTTTCTGCGTTTTAAGGCAAATTTCATCAATTTAGAGCAGACGCCAAAAATCTTTAAAAAAGCCTTGACAAGGAGCATTCCGCGTGCTACTATGAACACATGAACAAGCGTTCATGTGAATCCACAACGAAGGGAGATGTCAACATGGCGGAAATAAAGGAAGCAATGCCCGCGCCGCAGCCGGAAGCCTTGGATATGCCGGACGACGAGGTGCTGTACGAGTTGGCCGACCTGTTCCGGGTGTTCGGCGACTCCACCCGCATCAAGATCCTGTATGCACTGCACGACAACGAGCTGTGCGTGCAGGACATTGCAAACGCCGTGCAGCTGAGCCAGTCGGCGGTGAGCCATCAGCTGCGGGTACTCAAGGATTCCAAGCTCGTGCGGTTCCGGCGCGAGGGCAAAACCGTTTACTACGCACTGGACGATGACCATGTGCGCAGCATCCTCTCCATGGGGATGGATCATATCGAAGAATAACGAAAGGCTGGTATTACTTATGAAGAAGAGCTACAAGATCGAAGTGGACTGCGCAAACTGCGCTCAGAAGATGGAAGACGCTGCCAACACCGTTGCAGGCGTGGCAAGTGCTACCGTCAGCTTTATGACCCAGAAGATGAAGGTGGAGTTCTCTGAAGGTGCAGACCCCCACGACACCATGGTGAACGTTCTGGCCGCCTGCAAGAAGGTGGAGGACGACTGCGAGATCTTTGATATCTGATGCGCGGCAGGTTGCTGCACACGATCAACAGCCTCTCCCTTTGGGAGAGCTGGCAAATCCAAAGGATTTGACTGAGAGGGCGAGCCCGCTAAAGAAAAAAGCATCTGCAGCAAGAATTCGTAGATTTTCTGAGAGCTCAAACGAATGTGCAGATGCTTTTTACTTTGTGTGCGATTGTGTTGTGCAATGACTTTTTCTGTTGAAAAATCAGACAGCTTTCAACAGTTTCCACTCAGTTTTCAACACCATTTGCGAAAAAAACGTAAAATAAACGTGGAAAAGCGCTTTTACGCCTGAAAAACTGTGTGGAAAACACGGGTAAAACCGTGGAATATCCATTTTCATGGGGAAAAGTTGTTGAAATCCCCGCCCGCCGCAGCGTGATGCGGCCCATGGATCCCGCAAAAGGAGAGTTTTGTATGAACAAAAAGCAGAAAAAGAACCTGCAGCGCATCATCATTGCGCTGATTTTGGTGCTCATCCTCAAGCTTTTGCCCCAGTTCCCCACGCCGGTGGAGCTGATACTGTACTGCATCCCGTATCTGGTGGTCGGCTGGGACGTGCTGCGTAAGGCACTGCTTGGCATCAAGAACCGTCAGCCCTTTGACGAGTGCTTCCTGATGGCCGTTGCCACTGTGGGTGCATTTGCACTGGGCGACTACGTGGAGGGCTGTGCCGTTATCATCTTCTACCAGATCGGCGAACTGTTCCAGAGCGTGGCCGTGGGCAAGAGCCGGCAGAGCATTTCCAGCCTGATGGACATCCGCCCGGACTACGCCAACATTGAGGGCGAGGACAGCAGGCTGGAGCAGGTGGACCCGGACGACGTGGAGATCGGCACCGTGATCGTGGTCCAGCCCGGTGAGCGCGTGCCCATCGACGGCGTGATCGTGGAGGGCGCTTCTGCCCTGAACACCGCCGCCCTGACCGGCGAGAGCCTGCCCCGCGATGTGCAGACCGGCGATGAGGTCATCAGCGGCTGCGTGAACATGACCGGCCTGCTGAAGGTAAAGACCACCAAGGAATTCGGCGAATCCACCGTTTCCAAAATTCTCGATCTGGTGGAAAATTCCAGCATGAAGAAGGCCCGCGCCGAGAACTTCATCACCCGTTTTGCCCGCGTGTACACCCCCGCCGTGTGCTATGGCGCACTGGCTCTGGCCTTTATCCCGCCCATCGTGCTGCTGCTCATGGGCCAGCCCGCCCGCTTTGGCGACTGGGTCTACCGTGCCCTGACCTTCCTTGTTATCAGCTGCCCCTGCGCACTGGTCATCAGCATTCCCCTGAGCTTCTTCGGCGGCATCGGCGGTGCATCTGCCTGCGGCATTCTGGTCAAGGGTTCCACCTATCTGGAAGAGCTGGCCCGCACCGGCATCGTTGTGTTCGACAAGACCGGTACCCTGACCCAGGGCACCTTCAAAGTGACCGGCATCCACCCCGCAGAGGGCACCAGCGAGGAGCAGCTGGTGGAAGCTGCCGCGCTGGCCGAAAGCTGGTCCAAGCACCCCATCTCCCTCAGCATCAGGGCCGCTTACGGCAGGGAGATCGATCCGAACCGTGTCACCGATGTGCAGGAGCTTGGCGGCCACGGCGTGACCGCCAAGGTAGACGGCAGGACCGTTGCTGCCGGCAACGCCCGCCTGATGGAAAAGCTGGGCCTGAAGGCTCCCGCCGTCAGCGAGACCGGCACCATCGTGCATGTGGCCATCGAGGGCATGTACGCCGGTTATCTGCTGATCGCCGATGTGGTGAAGCCCCACAGTGCACAGGCCATCCGGGGCCTGAAGGATGCCGGTGTGCGCAAGACCGTGATGCTGACCGGCGACGCCGAGCCCGTAGCAAAGGCCGTTTCCGCAGAGCTTGGGCTGGATGAATACCATGCGGGCCTGCTGCCGGGCGACAAGGTAGACCAGATCGAAACGCTGCTCGCCGCAAAGCGGCCCAAAGAGAACCTTGCCTTTGTGGGCGACGGCATCAACGATGCCCCGGTGCTGTCCCGTGCCGATGTGGGCATTGCAATGGGCGCTCTTGGCTCTGACGCTGCCATTGAGGCCGCTGACGTGGTGCTGATGGACGACGACCCCGCCAAGATCGCACTGGCCATGCGCATTGCCCGCCGCACGTTACGCATCGTGTACCAGAACATCGTGTTTGCACTGGCCATCAAGTTTGCCTGCCTTGTGCTGGGCGCGATCGGCATGGCCAGCATGTGGACCGCCATCTTTGCCGATGTGGGCGTGATGGTGCTGGCTGTGCTCAACGCCACCCGTGCCCTGTACACCAAGGATCTGGCGAAAAAGAATGAACAGTAAAAAACAGTGCCGGACAGCCTGAAAACTGTCCGGCACTGTTTTTATATATGAGGTGCATACAGGCGTTCTATTTCATGCACAAGCTCCGGTTCTTTTTCGATATCAAATTTTCTGGCAAACATGCAGGGCGATGCTTTCAGCTGTTCCAGATCAGCGTATTTCCAGACCCACGGATTGCCTCTGTCCCAATCGATGGCACGGGCACTGGTATCACCCGGCCCCTGATAGATCTTATCCTGATACGGCGACTGCGCGATCAGTGTCTGCACAAAGAACTCGTCCGAGCAAAAGGTCTTGTCCAGCACCTGCAGGATCCACTCTTCTTTTGTCAGCAGATACCGTGCAAAGCCATCCGTGCAGCTGAACCATTGACTGCCCTTTGTGAAGTGAACGTCCTGATTGCGCTTTATTCTCAGCAGCTTCTGGCCCGACAGCAGGATTCCATTGATCACGCCGAGCACTGGATGGCGGCGCAGATCGATATTCTGGAAAAAGTGCCGGTAATAAACGCGCTCATCATTGAACGGGCTGAATGGGTGCGGGTCGAAATGAACAAATTCCTTGTCCGGGTTTGCCTCAAAGAATGCGCGGATATCTTCCGGTGGCTGAATCGGCAGATCCGCACCGGAGATCAGGTGGTAATGTTGGTATGGGCCGTGATCTACCGCTGCCTTGAGCAATACAAACTCTGCCTTTACTAAAGTAATACCACCCCAAACAGCGCTCGTTCTCTGTGCGTGGAAAACCTTGGCATATTTTACATATCGTTCAACGGTTTCTGGCTGGTAGTTTTCATTCTTGCTGTCCATATGGATGAAAATATCATTCCACGGTGCATCCAGCATCCGAAGCAAAGTCCAAAACATCTCATTGCACTGATGTGCCATAAGCATGTACGCCTGTTTTTCTCTTGTTTCCATCGCTTTCTCCTCTTAATTCTGCGCCGCATTTTCATTTTATTATAACAGAACCCTCTTTAAAAACAATCCCACCACCCCTTTTTTACAGCACAAAGCCGCTGCTTTCCCTTGCAGAGGGAGAGCGGCGGCTTTGTTTGGGTATGGAGAAAAATGGAGGAGGTCTCAAAGTTTATCCGCGGAAAGCAGCGGTATATACCGCCACCACCTCGTCGCGGGTGGGGGTGATCTGGTTGGTGGACATGCAGGTGTCGTGCAGGGCAAGCTCTGCCAGCGCGGCAAAATCTGCAGGGTCCACCTTGTTCAGCTGCGCAAGATTGGCGGGGATGCCCACGCCTGCACTGAGCTGACGGACAAACTGGATCACTGCCGGTGCGGCAGTGTCCGGGGTAAAAGTGCCCTGCAGGCCCATGGCAGCGGCAATGGTCATGAACCGCTCCCGGCACACCGGGCTGCGGCTGTTGAAGGCCAGCACGTAGGGCAGCAGCACCGCATTGCACACACCGTGGGGCAGGTTGTAGTGTCCGCCCAGCGCGTGTGCCATCGCATGCACCATGCCAAGGCCCGCGTTGGAGAAAGCCATGCCTGCCACATTTTCGGCGTAGGCCATCATGGTGCGGGCGGCTTCATCCTGACCGTTGGCAACGGCCCGAGGCAGGTTCTGCACGATCGCCTGCATGGCCCAGTAGGCATCCTTGTCCGTGAGCGGGTTGGCGTTTTTGGAAAGCGCCGCCTCGATGGCGTGGGTCAGCGCGTCCATGCCGGTGGCTGCGGTGAGCTTGGGCGGCATGGAGGACATGAAGTCGGTGTCGTTCACCGCGATGCTGACCATGCAGTTGGGGTCCACCATGGCCATTTTGCTGTGGCGGACAGGGTCGGTGACGATGTAGAAGGAGGTGCACTCGCTGCCGGTACCGGCGGTGGTGTTCACCGCCACGATGGGCAGGCCGGGCTTGGAGGACTTGTTCTCGCCCTCGTACTGTTCCACGGTACCGCCGCAGGCCACCACGATGCTGGCTGCCTTAGCGGTATCGATGGCGCTGCCGCCGCCCAGAGCCACCAGCAGCTGCACCTGCAGGGTACGGGCTGCGGCAATGCAGTCGTTCACCACCTGTACGGTGGGGTTGGGCTGCACATTGTAGTACACGGCGTACTCCACACCGGCATCGGACAGTACCTGACCGACCCGGGCAGCGGCACCGGAATCATAGAGAAAGCGGTCCGTCACCAGCAAAGCACGGCGGATGCCCATCTTCTGAAGCTCCGGTCCCAGAAGACGGATGGCACCCTTGCCAAAAAAGCTGGTCTTGACGGCGTTGATGCGTTCTGCCATGTGTTCACCCTCCGCTTACTGTGCCTGACCGCAGACGATCTGCACTGGGTCCCAAATGGAACAGGACGAGGAGGAATAGACGAAATCCACCTGACCCAGTGCTTCCACGGTCATGCCAGCGCGGATGGCAACGGCAATGGCGTTGATGCGGGCCGAAACATTCTTTTCTCCCCATGCCTGCGCACCCAGCACCTGACGGGTATTGGCCTCATACACCAGCTTGATGGTGATGCGGTGGGGGTTCGGGCAGATGCCCGGACGGTCGGTGCCGGTGGCCATTGCACTCTTGACCCGCAGACCGGCCTTGCGGGCCTCGGTCTCGGTCAGGCCGGTGCGGGCGATCTCCAGATCCGCCACCTTCAGGCTGCTGGTGCGCAGAGAGCCGTCGCGGCAGGCTGCGCAGTCGCCCACGGCATAGATATTGGGCACACTGGTGGCAAGGTCGGCACCAATGAGCACAGCGCCATTGGGTGCCAGCTGCGCCCCGGTACCGGCCAGCAGGCCGGTGTTGGGGGTAACGCCGATGGCTACCACGCAAAGGTCACAGGGGTAGGTGCCGCGGTTGGTCTGCACCTGCTCCACAAAGGTACGGCCCGGGAAGGAGCGCACCTGCTCGCCCAGATTGAACTGCACGCCCTGCGCTTCCAGCTCCTTCTGGATCAGCTTGCTCACCTCAGGGTCAAACTGGGGCAAAAGCTGCTGCTCTTTTTCAATGATACGCACATTGCGGCCCAGCTTGAGGAAGGACTTTGCGATCTCCAAACCGGCCCAGCTGCCGCCCAGGATCACGATGTCCCGCACATAGGGGGTGCGGACGAACTCCTTGAGGAAGATCAGATCTTCCACGGTCTTGAGGGTCTGCACGCCCACGCGGTCACTGCCGGGCACCTGCGGCACACGGTTGGAAGAACCGGTGGCCAGCACCAGCTTGTCGTAGTGGTCTTCAAACACGCGTCCGGTGGCAAGATCACATACCGTCACCTTGCGGGCGGCTGCGTCGATGCCGCGCACCTCATGGCGCAGATGTGCGGTGATGCCCTGCGCGTTCAGCTCAGTCTCCTTGGCCTGAATGGCCTTGTTCAGGCTGTCCAGATCCTCGCACAGGTAATGGGGCAGGCCGCCGGTGCCGCAGGAGTAGAAGCCGCCTTTTTCGTAGACGGTGATCTGCGCTCCGCGCTGGGCGGCGGCAAGTCTGGCGGCGGCCGAAACCCCGGCGGCAATGCTGCCGATGATAATAATTTTCATTGTTTAAGCCTCACGATCCCGCCGGGAGGAAGCCCCTCTCTGCGGCAAAACTTGCAGGGTGTTACTTACTCAGGGTGGGAGGATTGTCCACGATGCCCACGATGAAAGCATCAATGGGCGACGGATGGTCCAGACCATGCTGGGTGGTCTCGTCGGTGGTGACCAGAACCATCTCGCCTACACCCGCGCCGATGTTGTCGCCCGCCACGATGGTATCCTTTTTGGAGCCGAACACCGGCTCCACCAGCAGGAACTTATAGCCTACAAGCTCCGGCATTTTGCGGGTGGCGACAACGGTCCCCTTGACGATCCCTAAAATCATAGCTTACTCCTCTTTGCCCAGCACGGTGACCAGCTGCCCCTGCTTGAGCAGGAAGGCATTGCCATCGTCCGTGTCGATGTGAAAATCCAGTGCACATTTGTCGTTTGCGCGGATCAGCACCCCGCCCATCACGCCCGGCTTGGGGCCGTCGATCTTTACCTTCACGCGGTCGCCGTCGGCAAGGCCGAAGGCCGCTGCCTGTGCGGGAGTCATGTGGATGTGGCGGTCGGCGATCATCACGCCCTCCGGCACGGTCAGGGTGCCATTGGGGCCGCGCAGGGTCACGCCCGGCGTGCCCTTTGTATCCCCGCTGGAACGCACCGGCGCTTTGATGCCGATGTTGCGGCAGTCGGTCTGCGCCAGCTCGATCTGAGTGGCACTGCGCTCCGGGCCAAGGATGCGGACATGCTTCAGTTCGCCCTTGGGGCCGATGATGTCCAGACATTCCTCGCAGGCAAACTGGCCGGGCTGGCTCAGCGCCTTTTTGGGGGTGAGCTGGTAGCCATAGCCGAACAGCTTGTCCACATCATCGCGGGTAAGGTGGATGTGCCGCACCGAGATGCCTACCGGCACCTGACGGCTGCGCTTTTGCAGCTCTGCCTGCACGGCCTGCGTGATCAGGAGCAGCAGCTGTTCCTGACTGATGTCATGGTAAACCAAGGCACAGCGCTCCTTTCTTATGCAGCGTCAGCGCAGGGCTCAGCGCAGCTCAGGCATGCACTCGGACACGCTTGCGTGCGGGCGGGGAATGACCAGTGCGCTGACCACTTCGCCAATGCGGGAAGCAGCGGTCTGGCCTGCCTCAACAGCAGCCTTCACAGCGCCAACGTCGCCCTGCACGAACACGGTAACAAGGCCTGCGCCGATCTTCTCCTGACCCACCAGAGAGACATCTGCGCTCTTCAGCATGGCATCGGCTGCCTCGATGGAAGCGGTCAGGCCGTTGGTCTCGATCATGCCCAGAGCGGCATCCAGCGGCACCTGCTCGCCTGCGGGCAGGCCGGACTTGCCGGTCGCGGGGCCCTTGGCAGGCATGATGCGGGCCAGATCTGCGTGGGGACGTGCAATGACGTTGACGCAGAACAGCTCACCCACGCGGGAAGCAGCCTCTTCGCCAGCCTCGGTAGCAGCCTTGACAGCGCCCACCTCGCCGGTAACGATCACGGTGGTCAGACCGGCACCGATGGTGTCGGAACCAATGAACTCAACGTCAGCAGCCTTCAGCATTGCATCGGTAGCGTCGATGTTGCCAACCAGACCCTTCGTCTCGATAAAACCCAGAGCTTTCATAAGTTGTTCCTCCTGTCAGAACACTGAAAAAATTGTATGTGATGGTTTCGTCCTTCAAAAACTCAGATGATGCGCAGCCCGCCCTCGGCCAGCATGCAGCGGCGGCGGCGGCAGAAACTCTTTGCGCAGGTGATGCCCTCGCCGGTGGGGCCGGCAATGGTCATGGTGCAGTGGCCCTCGCCGCCAATGCCAACACCGGCCTTGGTGGCGCTGTTCTTTACGTAGATGGTGGTCTCAATGACTCGGGCAAAGCGGGTCATGTGGTCCACATCCTTGGAGAAGATGGAAGCGGTGTGGCGGTTGCCGTGCTCGGCCACCACGGCATCTTCCACAGCCTGTTCAAAGCTCTGGCAGCGCACGATGGGCAGCACCGGCATCATCTGCTCCACCAGAACGAACGGATGGTCGGCAGGCACCTCGCAGATGGCAAGGCGGCAAGTATCCGGCACATGCACGCCGATGGTCTCCAGAATGCGGGCGGCATCCTTGCCCACCCACTTTTTGTTCACTTCGTGGCCGCCGCCCTTCTTGGGCTGCAGCACGATGTTCACCAGCTGTTCGGTCTGGGCCTTGTTCAGCAGGTAGGCACCCTGCTTCTGCAGCTCGTGCAGCAGGCCGTCGTAGGCGGTGTTCACGGCGAACACTTCCTTCTCTGCAAAGCAGAGGATGTTGTTATCGAACGAAGCGCCTTCGTAGATCTTGCGGCCTGCCAGCTCGATGTCTGCGGTCTCGTCCACGATGACGGGCGGGTTGCCTGCACCGGCACCGATGCACTTTTTGCCGCTGCGCAGCAGGGCGTTCACCATGCCCATGCCGCCGGTGCCTGCCATCAGGCGGATCTTGGGGTTTGCGGCCATCTTGTCCACATTCTCCATGGTCGGCTCACGGGTCATGGTAATGAGGTTTGCAGGGCCGCCCGCCTCGATGATGGCGGTATTCAGCGCCTGCAGGCAGTCGGCAGACACCCGCTTTGCGCGGGGGTGCACGTTGAACACCACGGTGTTGCCGCCTGCGATCATGCTGATGGTGTTGTTGATGATGGTCTCGGTAGGGTTGGTGGTGGGGGTGATGGAGCAGATTACACCAAAGGGTGCGTACTCTTCCAGCATCAGGCCCGCGTCACCACTCTTGGCTTCGGTGGTCAGGCATTCGGGGCCAGGGGTCTTGTTGATGACGGCCAGATGTTTTTCCACCTTGTCCTCATAGCGGCCCATGCCGGTCTCTTCCACGATCTTGTGGCACCACTCCTCCACATGTGCGCGGGCACAGCGGCGGATGGCTTCAATGATGCGCTGGCGGTCCTCGATCTTGTAGTTGGCCGCCCAGTCGCGCTGGGCTTTCCATGCAGCCTCCACTGCGTCGTCTACGTTCTCGAACACGCCGCGGTCGCCTGCTGCACCGCCGGGTGCAGCGGTATAGGCTGCAGGGGCGGCGCTTGTCTGTGCACCGCCCATACCGGCAAGCACCTGCTTGACGATCGCTTCAATTTCCTGCGAACTGATATCCATGGTTTTCGTTCCTTTCCGTAAAGGTCATATCCGTTGGATCAAACGAAACTTTTTGTTATTGAAAGCTCTTCAGCGTCCGGCGGATGACCTCGGCCATTGCGGCATCGCGGGCATTTGCGGACTTCGGTGCGGCCGGGGCCGCTTCCATTGCAGGGACTGCCGCAGGCTGTGCGGCAGGCACCGGGGCAGGGGCAGGAGCCGCCTGCTGTTTGGGCAGGGTGGGCAGCGCCATGCCCGGCTGGATCAGCCCGGTAACGCCCGGCAGGCTCACCGGCTGGGCAGGCTGTGCGGAGGGTACTGCCATTGCCACAGGCTGTGCAGCGGGCTGAGCCATGGGCTGCACGGCAGGTGCGCCGCACTTGCTGCAGCCGGTGCAGTGACCGCCGCAGCTGCCGCATTTGGAGCAGCCTGCGCAGCCCAGCTTTGCGGTGACGGCTGCGTAGTAATCCAGTGCTTCCACCAGATGGGCCGCATCTGCCGGGGTCTTGCCCCAGGTCAGGCAGCCGTCATTTTCCAGCAGGACAGCCTTATCGGTGCGGCACAACAGGCTGACAGCCTGTGCCTGTGCGTCCACGTTCTGGGCGGGCAGCAGCTGCACCCGTCCCAGCGCCCGCACTGCGGGGCTGAATGCTGCAGGCTGCACGGTCTGGCCCTGCATCCCCATCACAGCCGCGCAGGCCGGATAGGTGTGCATCACGCACTGGGCGTTCTCGTTTTCCTGATAGATTTTCAGATGGATGGGCAGGTCTTCGGGCAGGGGCTTGGGCTTTGCGCTGAGCATCGCCTTGCCATTCATATCCACGCGCACCAGCATATCCTGCGTGAGCGCGGCCTTGTCGGCACCGGCAACGGTCACCCACACGGCCTGCGGGCCGACGCGGACGCTCATGCTGCCGTCACCGGCCACCAGCCAGCCCTTGGCTTCCAGCCGACGGGCCATCTCGATGATGGCTTTTTTTGCCTCAAAGTCTGAGAGGTAAGTAACGCCTTGAATCACCATACGTTTCTTTCCTCCTTTTTAACGGCGCAGCGGCGGGATCTTGAGCATGGCGCGCACCTCGTCGGGAGTCATGGGCATCATGCCCTTGGACTTTACGATGTCCGACACCTTTGCGATCAGCGCTGCGTTGTTGTCCACATGGACACCCGGCGCGATCATGTCCGAATCCTCAAAGCCGATGCGCACGGTGGAAGCGCCCATATCCAGCGCAGTCTTGACCATTTCCCAGTCCTCGCGGTGGGCCTGCGTGTAGCCCCACAGGTAGTCGCCGTTGGGAAAGTTCTCTTCCAGCGCCTGGATCATGTGGCGCAGGGCCGGCACCGTGGCAGGCATCTCGCCGCCATGGCCGAACACCAGTGCAAACAGGATGGGTTTTACAAAGTGGAACTTGTCGTTCAGTTCCCGCACGGTGTTGATCATGCCCAGCTCAAAGACCTCGGTCTCCGGGATCTTCTTGTTGTCCATGATGGTCTTGACGCAGTACTCTACATCCTTGATGGGGTTCTGGTACACCGAGGTACCCAGATTCACCGAGCCGACATTCAGGCTGTTGGCTTCCACCCAGGAGGGGTAGCAGGGCTGCACACGTTCCTCAATGGTCAGGTTGGACACGCCGCCGGTGGAGATCTCCACCACGATGTCGCACATCTCGCGGATGTAGGCCACCGTTTCTTCCAGCAGGCTCAGATCCGGGGTGAGGTTGCCGTTCAGGTCGCGGCAGTGCAGATGCACCATGGACGCGCCGTTTTTGTAGCACTCATACACATCCCGGGCAATGGCCCGCGGATTGATGAGAATGTCTGTGGCCGCAACGGGGGCCACGGAGATCATGATTTTTTTCATTGGATGAACACTCCTTGCATGTCGCATTGGAGAAGCTTAACAAAGGATGCTAACGTCATTTTAGCACAAACATCCTATCTTATAAACTCACAGTCCCCCGCCCGCCTTTTACGGCAGGCAGGAGGCCTGTATGCTTACTTCTTCCAGAAGATGTAGTGATCCTGCACTGTAGCGGCGATCTCGTCCACCTGCCTGCGCTCGATCACACTGAGCAGCTGGCGGTGCAGCTCTACGAACCGCTCGATCTCCTCTTCGCCCTTGGCCAGCACCTTGCGGGTGGTCTCCAGACGGCTGGGCAGCGTCAGCCGGGTGATATACTCGGTGATGGTGGCCAGCATGGGGTTCTGGGCCGCATTGGCGATCTGGGTGTGGAACCGGCTGTCCAGCTCCAGCACCTTGTCCACCGAAGGCTCCGGCGAGTGCATTTCGGCAGAAAGCTCGCCGAAGGTGCGGTACAGGTCCGGCAGAAAGGATGTGATATCATTGCGCTGAATGATAATATTCAGCGTACCGATATCGATGACGGAGCGCAGTTCCACAAATTCCTGCCAGCTGTTCTTCTGCAGGATGATGCTGTACAGCATCGGGTCCAGCATTTTCTGGTTGTAGTTTTCGCTCACAAAGGTGCCGTCGGCACGCTTGATGTACAGGATGCCGTAGGCCTGCAGCTTTTTCACAGCTTCCCGCACCGAGTTGCGGCCCGCGCCGAACTGCTTGCACAGTTCCATTTCGGTAGGCAGCTTGTCGCCCGGATGCAGGGTGCCGTCGATGATCTGGGAGATGATCCCATCCATGACCTGATCGACTACAGACTTTACCGCATTCTTCTGTTTTTCAGGATGTTCCATTGACATAGTTCCGCCTCCAAATCCGGTTCGGTGGATATTCGGGGTCGTTCAACGTGGAACGTTCTGGGGCAGAAAGCCTCCAAACATCACATGTTGAACTTTCACCACTATTTTACCATATCTGAAAAGCGGACACAACGGTTACGCCATCAAATAGGTGGGCAGCAGGATCAGCTGAGGGAAGGCGACCATCAGGGCAATGCAGACGAAGGTGGCCGCAATAAACGGCACCAATGTGGGGAACACTTCACCAACAGTCGTATCCATCAGGTCGCAGGCAACGTAGATACACATGCCCACCGGGGGAGTGACCAGACCAATGCCGATGACCACGGTGATCAGAACGCTGAGCACGATGGGGTTGATGCCCACGCCCAGAGCAATGGGATACAGGATGGGCATGAACAGGGTCAGCGTTGCAATGGACTCCATGAACATGGTGACGATGAAGAAGATCAGCAGGATCATGATGAGGATGACGGTGGGGTTGGTGGAGAAGCCCAGCATGGTCTTGGCCACCCACTTGTCAAAGCCTGCGGTGGTCAGCATGACGGTGTACAGCTTTGCAGCGCCGATAACGATGAAGATACGGCCGCTGGTGCGGACGGTCTCTGCAAAGGCAAACTTGATGTCCTCCCACTTGAGTTCGCGGTAGATGATGCCGCCGGCAAACAGACCGTAAACAACAGCGATCACGCCTGCCTCGGTGGGGCTGACGATACCCATGGTAATGGTGCCCACGATGATGATAGGCATGAGCAGGGCGGGCCAGCTCTCCCACAGGCCATGAAGCACGGGGCCGATGGTGAAGTGACCGGGCTCCTTGGGCACGCCTTCTTTCTTAGCGAGGAAGTAGCTGACGATCATCTGTGCCAGACCGCACAGGATGCCGGGGATGATGCCGCCGAGGAACAGCTTACCGGTGGAGATGCCGCAGATACCGGCAATGACCACCATGGGGATGGACGGAGGAATGATGATGCCGATGGTGGAGGAAATGGCGGTAACGGCAACGGTAAAGTTCTTGGAGTAGCCCTTGCGGATCATTTCCGGCATGAACATGCCGGAAACACCAGCGGTATCGGCAACAGCGGAACCGGAGATGCCCGCAAAGATCATGCTGGAAAGCACGTTCACGTGAGCCAGACCGCCGTAGATGTGGCCGACGATGGAGTAGCAGAAGTCCATCAGGCGCTTGGAAATACCGCCCTTGGACATGGTGAAGCCGGCAAAGGTATACAGAGGGATGGCCAGCAGTGCAAAGCTGTTCATGCCCTCAAACATGCGCTGGGCAATGGTGACGGTGCTGCCGCCGCCCAGGAACAGGATGCCGCCCATGGCGGACAGGCCCAGACTCATGGCGATGGGCACACCAAGGAACAGCAGAACGAAGAATGAGATCAGCAGCCATGCGATCATTTGGATTCGCCTCCTTCAGGTTTCGTGGTAAGCTCAACCACCAGATTGAGAACGGCGGACAGGATGCACAGCACACCGGCAATGGGGAAGATGGTGTACACCTGACCCATGGTGAACTGCGGCATGGTGGAAACGGCCTGCTTTGCGCGGGTGCACAGCTGGTAGCCGCCGTAGGTGACCATGACGTAGAACAGGATGATGAACACATCACGGATGATGACAACGATCTTTTTGCCCAGCGGAGTCTTACCGAGGATGGAATCCACCACCTCCACGCGGAGGTTGGTGCCCATGGCGTTGATGCCAATGCAGGCAATGAGCATGGACCAGACGTTCAGATACTGGCTGCTCTCCATGTACCACTTGAAGCCGCCGATGCCGGGGATCAGGCGCAGCACAACGTTTGCGAACAGAATTACCATCATAGCCGCGCACAGAATGGCGGAAATGAGGGTGGTGATCTTGTCCAGAGTGGTTTGCAGTTTTTTCACAGTACAAACTCCTTTCCAAGTGCGATTCAGATAAAATGCAAAGGGACGAAGGGCACGCCCCTCGTCCCTTTGCTTCGGTTTTATTTCAAGGTTTTCTGGTCAGTGATCTCAGCGGGCTTCTTTCCATGCCTTCAGCTGATCCAGCAGGTCGCCGTAGGTATCAGCGTTGTCGGTCAGGACCTTTTCGGTCGCAGCTGCAAACGGAGCCAGTTCCGGGCTGTTGATCTTCATGCCCTTCTCTTCCAGAGCGGAGACCAAATCGTTGGTCTGCTGCTCGTTCAGCTCACGGTCATAATCGGCAGATGCCTTTGCAGCGTCGGAAACGATCTGCTGCTGGTCAGCGCTCAGCTTGTTCCAGCTGCTCTCGGCAATGGTAAAGCACATGCCGGAGTAGATGTGGTTGGTGATGCTCAGGTACTCCTGAACCTCGAACAGGTTGTTGTTGTAGATAACGGGGATGGGGTTCTCCTGTGCATCGTAGGTCTTCTGCTGCAGAGCCTGATACAGCTCAGAGAAGCTCAGCGGCTGGGGGTTGGCACCCAGAGCGGTCATGGTAGCCATGATGACGGGGTTCTCGGGGGTGCGGATCAGCAGACCGTTCATGTCGGCAGGGCTGTTGATGGGGCCCTTGGAGTTGGTCACGCAGCGGAAGCCGTTGCAGTAGTGGGCCAGCACACGCATATTCTGGCTCAGCAGGCCTTCCTCAGCGGCAGCCTCGATGTCGCTGTCCATGAATGCCCATGCATCGTCGAAGGTCTCGAACTGGAACGGCAGTGCGGAAATGCCCATCTTTGCATCGTAGGTGGAAAAGTTGGAAGCGTCGGTGATGATGATATCCACCGTGCCGGAATCCAGAGCGATAGAGTTGATCAGGTCAGCATCGCCGCCCAGCTGGCCGGAGGGGTACAGCTGAACTTCCACAGCGCCGCCGGTCTTTTCGGCAACTTCTTCTGCAAACTGCTTTGCGCCCTTTGCACGGGGGTCTTCTTCGTTGGTGGAGAAGCCCAGCTTCAGGGTGACAGCCGAGCCGGAAGCGGCAGCGGAAGAACCGGTGGAAGCTGCAGTAGAGGCAGTGGAAGCAGCAGTGCTGGTGCCGGAGCCGCCGCAGGCAGCCAGACCCAGAGCAGCAGCGGAAATGCTAGCCACCTTCAGGAAGTCACGACGGGAAATCATCTTTTTCATAAGAATTCTCCTTCAAAAAAATATCTTCTCCTGAGCCGGTCTCGTGCTCCGGCTCTTGTTCCTTTTTTAAATGGTGCCTTTCTTTTCCAGCGCCTTTTTCAGCTCGGCTGCACCAAAGCGGGGGCTGCTGAGGACCACCTTGCCAAACTTATCGGCGATATACTGTTCGCAGTAGGCCATGCTGCCCTGTGCAAACACGATCACATCTACCTTGTCGGCAATGGTACCGGCCATCTCGGTCATGCGGGCCTTGAACTGGTCCTGATCCAGACCGAATGCACCGTCCACCAGACAGTCCACCAGCTCCACGTGTCTGTTGCACTCGCGGGCCATGCGCAGGATGGTGCCCTTGGTGGGTTCCAGCGTGGTGGGCAGGGTAGCCATCACGCCGATGCGCTGGCCCTTGCGGACAGCCTCGCGGCACATCTCCTCGTCCACGCGGACGATAGGCACACCAATGTACTTTGCCACGTCCTGTGCGCTGTCGGCAACCTCGCCCACGCTGCTGCACAGGTTCAGCATGGCATCCACGCCTTCCTCAGCGGCTTTCATGTACATGCCGATCAGGCGTGCTGCCGGTGCAGTGGTCACATAGCCTGCCGCGCGAACATCTGCCAGAATGCTGGGGTCCTGCAGGCTGTACAGCTCCACATCATCGCCCAGCTGCTTTTTGACCTCCTGCTCCACCAGTTCGATCAGTTCCGGGGTGGTGCTGGTATAGATCAGACCTACCTTCATAACGGAAAAGCCTCCTTTTGTTTTTCGTGTTCTCGTGCCGGACAAGCCCGCAGCAAAGGCTCTTTGCTACATCCTACCTTTAGTTCAATCTCAACAGCTTGTCCGTCTTTACATCCTACCATTAGATTACTCTTCGGTCCGCAAAAAGTAAATTGGCGAATAGCCGATATTTCGGGCCGGTTTTGGTCGTTCTGCACAAATGTGGGATGCAGGTGGTGAAAAATCCACTTCTTTCTGGACATCATCCCATCTTGCGGCGTATAATACTTAAAGAAAAAGACAGGGAAGGAGCCACCGGAACATGAATCCGTTTCAAAGTGATAACATCTGGAAAAAGAAGGCCCGGCAGGGCAAGGCGCAGCAGCATCCGCTCACGCCGCAGCAGGAGTGGCAAAAGCAGGTGAACAGCAGCAGCCTGTGGCTGGGCGGCGGCGTGGTGCTGCTGGCACTGTATCTGGCCGCTGTCCGCGCCGGCACCGTGGCGCTGGACGCAAGCGCCGTCGTGCTGATCGTGGTGGTGGGCTGCTTCTGCGTATACACTGCCGCATCCCTCGGCAGGCTGATGAAGAACAAGCCGGAGGAAAAGGCAGCAAAGAAGAAAAAGAAAGCAAAAAAAGATTGATAACGCGTACAGAAAGCCAGAAAATCTGCGGATTTTCCGGCTTTTGTTTTTCGGCTTCCCGCGCAGAGCGCAATCGTGTAGGGCAGGTTTTATGGCTTTTATAAAATTCTTCTCCGCCGGGTACGTTCTCTTTTGCGTGCCAAAAGAGAACCAGAAAAGCACCCGCTACTTTCGAAGCGCGGGAGGCACGAATTAAGGGCTACTCGCCCTTAATAATCCCAAAGAAGATGGGCTCCATACAAAAAATCCAAGTCGCTTCGCTAAAGGATTTTTTGTGTTGCGCCGATTTGAAGTCGCTTATGCGACGAAACGTAAGGGCAATAGCATAGTTTTATTGCTTTGCGACTGTTTCCGCAGGAAACGAGCAAGAGCAGATGCCGTTTACCGCCACGACTCCTTCCCGTGAAAAAGCAAACAAGCCAGCCCCGCAGGGCTGGCTTGTTTGCAATATTTAAAATAATTTTTCCTCTGATATTGTCAGAGCAGAGCGGAGACAATTCTAAATCGTCAGGCTGTCAACCCAGTAAAATTTCCACCGCTTCCCGCAGGGTGGACACTTCGCCCACATTGCCCGGGAAGATAATGTACGGCGTGCCGGGGAACAGGCTTTCGGCACCGGTCTGCCATACCGGGATGCCCGGCCGGATCTGGCCCAGCACCTTGGCGCATTTCACGCGCAGGGCCTTCACGCCCACGTCGCTGCTGGTGATGCCGCCCTTTGCCACCACAAAAGCCGGGGAAGCGGTCAGCCTGCCCACGCAGCTTTGCAGTGCATCGCTGATGGCAACGCTGCGCACGAGGGCTGCTTCCGGGGTGTCGTCCGGCAGGGTGAGCACCACGCGCTTTGTGGACACGCAGCAGGTGATGCCCTTTGCGATCTGCTGTGAGCAGTGAGCCACGATGGCGGCTGCTTCCTTTTCCAGCTCGCCCGGCACCAGCACCTTGTCGCTGTCCATCTCAATAAACTCGATGCCCTGTACTTTTTTCAGTTCTTCCAGCTGGGCAGTGGTCTTTTTGGTGTGGCTGCCCACCACGATGATGCCGCCTGCCTTGCTTTCCTGCGTGACCATCTTTTCCCGGGTGAGCAGCGGCTGGTCGGAAATATTGCCGATGGCCTTGACCAGTGCGGCCGCACTGCGGATGGTGAAGTGACGGCCCTTTGCCATGGCGCGGTACAGTGCCACTGCAAACACCTTCACATCGCAGTCCGCCACTGCGTTCACGATCACATGGCCGTAATCGTGCACCGCCAGCAGCTGGGCCTCGATGCCGTCAAAGTCCATGGCGCGCAGGCTTTCCAGCGAGATGCAGGTCACGTCTCCTGCACGGACTTTGCCGCCGGTTTTTTCCTCAATGTATTCGCACAGGTTGCTGGCGTGGTAGCCAAAGGTCTCGTCCTTGGCAAATTCGGTCTGGCCGCAGGGCACAAGCTCTGCGCCGTAGCGCACATAATGCACGTTGTCCAGTGTAAAGCGTCCGCCCTCGCGGAAGTAGGGGCACAGGATGTCGCCATCCATTTTGTAACCGTTCTCAGCCTCCGTCACCTCGCGCAGCAGGTCGGTCTCCAGCGGGTAGTGGCCGCGCAGGGTGGAGTCGCCGCGGCTGATGATAAGGTAGTCCATGCCGAACTCGCGGGCCACCTTGGCGGTGTTCTCCGCGATCTCGCGGTGGGCCTTGGTGGTCTCGGCCACGGTAAAGCCGCGGCTGTTGGTCAGAATAAAGAAGAGCTTTTCCGGCGCAGCAAAGCCCTTGCGCAGGCTTTCTACCGTCCAATCTGTATAAACATAGATATCATGTACCGTCTGTACGCCGGTAGGGTCGTCGTCCAGCACAATGATCTTGCGGTTGCTGGCGGCAGCTTCGGCGGCAAGGGCGGCGTTCAGTTTTTCCTCATCCACCTGCGGAAAATTAGCCAGAACATCGGCACTGCGGATCTGTTCCATCTGAAGCTCCTCCTTTATTCGTACAGCACCTGTGCGATCAGCACCAGCGGCTCGTCGCCCAGGCAGGCGATCTGGTGGGTGTCGCCGGGCATGGCGGCAATGATGTCGCCCTTCTCCAAGATCTGCTCCTCGCCGTTGATGATGTGGACAGCGCGGCCGGAGACGATGACCATGCTTTCCATCTCGTGCTCATGCGTGTGTCTGCCAATGGTCACGCCCGGTGCCAGCGTGTGGCGCACGTAGGCGCGGCCCTTGCCCAGCATTTCGGCAGGCGCATCCAGCAGGCGTTCCATCATCACGGTGCCCTCGCCGCCCATGCAATGGGGGATCGGAGTGGGTTTCATCTCAGAAGCTTTCTTATACAACATCCCATGTTCCACCTTTCAAGTCATCTGCAGCAGCATACGGCAGAGTGTTTTTAAACATCCTACCTTTCAAGTCAAGTCCATTATACATGAGCGCAAGCGGAATAGCAAGATTTTTTCCTGAAAAGCTGTTCAATTTTGTGCAATACGTTTTGTGCAATCTGGCTGATATCCCGCCGTTCCTGCCCCGCAGGCATACAAAAAAGTTTCCCCGCCGCAGGCACGCAGCCCACGAAAAGGGAAGCTTTTGTCTGATTCAATTTCGGGTGCATCTGACGGAAGTAGTACACCGCAGCATAACACTCCGCTTTCCTTTTTTCGGATCCCGAAATAAATTGGAACTCTGCACATGTTCAAGCTGCAGTTTTTGTGTTTTTTTCAGAGAATCCGTTTTTTGTTGCCGGAGCAGCGTTTCTTTTGTATAATGGCAGTGATGGAAGGCCGATGCCTTTTGCAGGTTTTTAATCACGACGTTTCAAAAGCGAGGTGTACTGATTATGGAATGGGCAAAATTGCTGTCAACTGAAAAGCTTTCTTCTGAACCTCCTGAGCCCGATTCGTTCAAGGAGTATCCCATCAATGCATTTGAAAAGGACTACAGCCGGATCGTTTCCAGCGCTGCATTCCGCAGGCTGCAGGATAAAACGCAGGTGTTTCCTCTGGACAAGAGTGATTTCATCCGAACCCGCCTGACGCACTCGATCGAAGTCTCCACGATCGCCCGGCAGCTTGGCATCATGATCTCCAAAAACACAACACAGTACAAGCCAACGGATATTGCTGTGCCGGAGGATGCCGAAGCCATCGCATCAGTCCTGCTCTGCGCCGGCCTTTTGCACGACCTCGGCAATCCGCCCTTCGGGCATTTCGGCGAGACCGTGATCGGTGACTGGTTCAAAGAGAACCTCGACCATGTAAAATACAAAGGACAGCCCCTTCGCAGCTGGTTATCCAAGCAGATGATCGCTGATCTGGAAAATTTTGAGGGCAATGCACAGGCACTGCGGATCCTGCTGAAAGCAAAACACGGTTCCAGCCTCAATCTGTCCAAAGCGATCATCAGCACGCTGGTAAAATATCCCACCGACTCCTGCTCCGTTGATAAAGGCAGTGCGGATATCCGAAAGCACAAACTCGGCTTCTTCGCTGCAGAACAGAAGACTTTTGAGCAGATCTCGGAAGCGGTTGGGACCACCACTCCCGACAAAGGCATCGTGCGCCATCCGCTGACCTACCTGCTGGAAGCAGCCGACGACATTGCATATTCTACTGCCGATCTGGAAGATGCCTTTAAAAAGGGCCTGTTCACCCTTGACCAGTTCATTGAATATTACACAAATTCTTATGTCCATTCAAAGATCGTTCCCCACAGAAGCCCTGAGTACTTCTCCGATGAGCGGATTCAAGAACTTTCCAAGCAGCGCGGTGCAGACCACACCCCAGAAAACGACAGCGCTGCATTTAAAAAATGGCTCACCCAAACGCGTCAGTGGCTGATGTATGTAGCCATCTACCGTTTTTCCTGCAAATATAAAGAGATCATGGCCGGAACCTACTGCGGTGATCTGTTTGAAGGAACCAATCACGCCATCACCATTGACATTCTGAAAGGGGCCATGCGGAAATTCGCCTTCGATACGCCCGGCATCCTGAAACTGGAGCTGTCCGGACAGGTCATTCTCGATTTTCTGCTGGATCATTTTGTTCCCGCCGTGCTGTACTATGACTCTGCATACTGCACCGACGGGCAGACACCTTCCAAGGCCGACAAAAAGCTTCTCGCCATCTTCTCCGGCAATTACAAGCAGGATTACCAAAACACCCGAACCGGCACGGAACCTTTTGACTTGTACCTCCGGCTGCTGATGGTCACCGACTATATCAGCGGCATGACAGATTCCTATGCCCGCACGCTGTACCGCGAGCTTAGCGGTATTGAATAACGCTGCCCTGTTCAGATCCCACGTGCCCGGTTCGTCTGCCGCTTATGGGCTACGGCATGATCGTTCAAAAACTGCTGATACATCACTCTGGAAGCCTCGCACAACTTCAAATCAGGTGCCAGCTTTTTTACGAAGACACTGCTTGCGAATGCGAACGCCTTTTGAATTGCAAAATGATTTTTCAGTTGCTATACTGGGCTTATCGAAAATTTTCGGGAGGATGCTGCAATGACCGCACAGACAATGCAACTCGGGAACAGACCTTGCCGCATTTACGGCGAAGCCCATGCAGAATACCTGCTGCTCCAAATGACCGGCGAACACGAGCTGCAAAGCATGGAAAGCGAGGTTGCCGCTATTGCACAGAGTGCGCACCACTTTCTGTTTGCGGCCATCCCGGTGGAAAGCTGGAACGATGCACTTTCTCCGTGGGAAGCCCCTGCCGTGTGGGGGAAGCAGGGGTTTGGCGGCAATGCTATGGACACCCTGCACTTTCTGACAGAGCAGGTCATTCCGTCACTGAAACAACAGTTTCCTCTCCCGGAAAACGTCAAAATCATTCTGGGCGGCTACTCGCTGGCCGGGTTGTTTGCATTGTGGGCATCCACCCAGACTGATCTGTTCTACGGTGTCGCCGCCGCCTCGCCCTCGGTGTGGTTTCCGGGCTGGATGGAGTTTGAACAGCAGCACCCGATACAGGCACAGCACATTTATCTGAGCCTTGGCAACAAGGAAGAGCATACGAAAAACGCTGTCATGGCTGCGGTAGGTGATAACATCCGCACCCTGCACAGCCGGCTTATAGAGCGTGGCGCAGACTGCACCCTTGAATGGAATAACGGCGGGCATTTCAAAGACGCCGACCTACGCACTGCGAAAGCCTTTCGGTGGGTGATGGAGGAACACGCATGACCATTTTGATCGATGCAGACGGCTGCCCGGTGGTCGATTTGACGTTGCAGATTGCAAAGCAATTCAGTGTTCCAGTCATCATCCTGTGCGACACCTCTCACCAAATCGAGCGGGAAGGTGCGCAGACATTGGTGTTCGATAAAGGGGCAGACAGCGTAGACTTTGCCCTCGTTAACCGGGTAAAGCCGGGGGATATTGTCGTAACACAGGACTACGGCCTTGCGAGTATGTGCCTTGCCAAGCGCGCACGGGTGCTGAATCAGAACGGTTTGGAATACACCGCCGACAACATGGAAGCTCTCATGCTGCGGCGTTATGAAAACAAAAAGCTCCTCCGTGCCGGAAAGCACCCCAAGGGGAGCCCAAAGCGGACGAAGGAGCAGGATGAAGCATTTGTCGCCACACTGACAGATATTTTAGCGAGCATCTGATTTTCTGAACGGAACACCGGCGAATTTTTTTCGCGTCACATTCTCTGTAAGTGAAGCCCGTCAGAACAAAGCACCTCTCCACTGCATGAAATCATTGAGATACCGCTGCTTTATCCTCTGGCCACGATCTTCTGAGCGCCGCATAGGAAATAAGGAAGTTTGCAAGCCAACCTGCCGGGACTGCAAGCCAAACAAAAGCAATGCCAAAACGCGGTGCACAAATCAAAGCAACAGACAAGCGGATTGCAAGGTTTACCATATTTGCAATAAGAAACGGCCGCATGATTCCAAGTCCGCGAAGAACGCCATCCGTTGCCATCTTGATGCCCATGAAGATGAAAAAGTAACCAAGCCATCTCATATAATCACCGGACACCTGATAAGCCAACGCGGTTCCGTCTTTTCCCAAGAACAACGAGGAAATCTGTGCGTGCAGTGTTTCAATGACCACGAAAGCAAGAACTGCAAAGCATAGATCCAACACCAGTGCAGCATGATAACCTTTTTTGATACGCTCAATTTTCTTTGCGCCAAGATTCTGGGATACAAACGGCGAAACTGCATTGCCGATGGATACGAAGATCAGCGAAAAAACATTTTCTACCCGCATCGTTGCCGCATACCCGGCAAGTGCCTGTGTGCCGAAGGGATTTACCACTGCCTGCACGATCATCATACCGATAGACACTGTGGACTGCTGCAAAACCGATGGTACCGCAATGCGAAGCATGGAATACAGCTCCTGCCGGTCGAACCTGCTAAAGGAGCTCTTGTATTGCCGCATCCGAGACAGAAAGATCAAAAACGAAAACACGGCAGAAATTCCTTGTGCGATCAAGGTCGCAAGGGCTGCACCAAACACCCCCAGACCAAGACCAGCCACCATCCAGAGATCCATAAAAATATTCAGGATAGATGAGAATATCAGCAGTCCCAACGGAATTTTGGATTCACCGATGGAAGTGAACATGGTGGAAAGAATGTTGTACATGAATAGAAACGGGAAACCCACAAAGTAGACACGCAGATACAATACTGCTTCTTCCAATATATCGGCAGGGGTCTGTAATCCGCTCATCATGAAATGGGAAAAGCAAAAGCCAAAGACACCAAGGACAACGCTTAAGATCAAAAAGCTGATCAGGGACGTTGACACAATGGTTTTCATTTTACCATAATTTTTTGCACCAAAATAGCGGCTTACAAGCACACCTGCGCCCACACCAGCACCAAGCGCCACACAAATAAAAACATTGGTCAGTGCAGCACAAGCACCAACAGCCGCAAGTGCCGAGGAGCCAACAAATTGACCAACTATTATGGAATCGGCCATATTGTATACTTGTTGAAAAAAGCTGCCAAGGATCATCGGCATCGCAAAAACAGTCAGCGCTTTAAGGGGTGGATCTGTGATCAAATATTCATCTTTCGACATGATTATATTCCTTCCAAAAATCGTTTATCACAAATTTTATCGCAAGTTAAGAAATTAGTGCAACATTCAAACGGCATCTTTGCGATATGCAATTCACCGCTGTTGCATTAAAAAGTTGAATTGCTATAGTATTGGAATCTATCCAATATAAGTATATTCCCCCCTGTCTCAAAATGCAATCTGCGACTTCTGGCGGAGATGGTGGATATTCTCCCGCGGGCTAAGCAACAGCCCGCAGGGCTGATTGCTTGCGGCCTGCGGGCCGCCGCCCTGTTCTCATCCGTACCATCTAGCCGCAAAAAAGGCACCAGCCTGAGCTGATGCCTTTTGTTGGCGGAGATGGTGGGATTCGAACCCACGTGCCCGATTAAGGACAAAACGATTTCGAGTCGTTCTCGTTACGACCGCTTCGATACATCTCCATATATTAGCCTTTACAGTATAGCAAAAAAGCGGTTTTCCGTCAACACTTTTCTCCCGTTACGGCACGGCACGGCTGCAAGCCATACGCAGCCGTGCCGTTTTGCGTTTTTGGGGCAGAAAGCGCGGTTTCTTTGCAAAAAAGGCTGTTCTTTTGGGCGGGAGCCGAGTATAATAGGAACGATATTTTTCAAATTTGAAGTACAGAGGAGAGCATTCCAATGGCACAGGCAAAACAAGATATGGGCACCGGCAGCATCAAAAAGCTGATGCTGCAGCTCATGATCCCCGCCGTGGTGGCGCAGGTGGTGAACCTGCTGTATAACATCGTGGACCGCATTTACATCGGCCACATTGCGGGCATTGGCGCGGCAGCGCTGACCGGCGTGGGGCTGTTCACACCCATTCTGATGCTGCTGAACGCTTTTGCCATGCTGGTGGGCGCGGGCGGCGCGCCGCGCACCGCCATTGCTCTGGGGCAGGGGGACAGGCAGCAGGCCGAAAAGATCGTCTCCAACAGCTTTACCATGCTGCTGCTCTTTTCGGTGGTGCTGACCATCGGCTTCTATGCCGGGGCACCGGTGCTGCTGCGGCTGTTCGGTGCCAGCGATGCCACCCTGCCGTACGCCCTGAGCTACAGCCGCATCTACATTGCAGGCTCGGTGTTCGTGCTGGTGGTGCTGGGCATGAACCCCTTTATCACCACGCAGGGCTTTGCCAAGACCAGTATGCTTACCACCGTGATCGGCGCGGTGATCAACATTATCCTCGACCCCATCCTGATCTTCGGGCTCGGGCTGGGCGTGCGGGGCGCGGCCATTGCCACGGTGCTCAGTCAGGCTGTGGGCGCGGCATGGATCATCCGCTTTCTCACCGGAAAAAAGACCATCCTGCGCCTGCGCAGAGACTACCTGCGCCCGGAAAAGCAGATCATTCTGCCGGTGCTGGCGCTGGGCATCTCCTCGTTTGTGATGCTCTCCACCGAAAGCCTGCTTTCCATCAGCTTCAGCTCCAGTCTGGCGCGGTACGGCGGCGATGTGGCTGTGGGTGCCATGACCGTCATCACCAGCGCATCCCAGCTGTGCACGCTGCCCATTCAGGGCATCTGTCAGGGCGGTCAGCCGGTGATGAGCTTCAACTTCGGCGCAGGCAAGAAGGCCCGCGTCAAGGAAGCCTTCCGTTTTCAGCTGACGCTGTGCGGGGCCTACACCTGCTTGTTCTGGCTGTTGATGATGCTGTTTCCCGGCGCGGTGGCGGGCATTTTCACCTCGGACACCGCACTGATCCAGTACACCACGTGGGCCATGCGCATTTACATGGCGGGCATTTTTGCCATGGGCTTCCAGATCGCCTGCCAGCAAAGCTTTATGGCGCTGGGGCAGGCTAAGGTCAGCCTGCTGCTGGCCTGCCTGCGCAAGATCATTCTGTTGATCCCCCTCATCTTCATTCTGCCGCATGTTCTGCCGGATGCAGTGTTCGGCGTGTTTCTGGCCGAGCCGGTCAGCGACATTCTGGCCGCCACCATCACCACCATCACCTTCTTTGCCCGGTTCGATAAGATCCTCGACCGCGGTGCGGCAAAGGTTTGATTTTTTTGTATGCAGAAAGGGCATCTGCCGTTGGCAGATGCCCTCGCTGTTTATTCGGGAAACCCTGACCGGCACTGAAAAATCAGTCCATGTTCAGAGCGCTCTTGAGGTTGTTTTTGTAGATATCGGCCTTGGCACCGTAGATGATCTGCACACCATCTGCGACCTGAACGACGCCGTTTGCACCCGTCTTCTGCTTCCAGTCAGTATCCGGCATAACGAGAGCCTTGTCTTTGACTTTGACGCGCAGTCGAGTAAAGCAGGCATCCACATGCTGGATATTGTCTGCACCACCCAGACCTTCAATGATGGTCGCCATCATCTCGTCGCTCATTTTCTTGTCCAGCTTCTTGACCTCCTGGCCATCATCTTCGCGGCCGGGAGTCTTGTAGTTGAACTTGGTGATCATGAAGCGGAAGGTGAAATAGTACAGGAAGAAGCAGGGAATGCCAATGATGAACACCCAGATCCAGTTAGAGCCTTTATCCGCCTGCATGATGCCATTGAAGATCGTGCTCAGGAAAGGGCCGCCGAAGGAACTGGGCCCCGGGATATTCACCTTGCAGATGTAAGTCAGCAGGTAGGCCAGACCTGCATAGCCAGCGTGCACCACGAACAGCAGCGGAGCCGCAAACAGGAAACTGTACTCAATGGGCTCGGTGATGCCAGTGAAGATGGAGGGGATGATGGCTGCGATCAGCAGCGCCTTGACCTGAGGCTTACGCTCCGGCTTTGCGCAATGGTACATGGCCAGAGCCGCACCGGGCAGACCAAACATAGCAAAAATAACCTTGCCGTTCATGATAAAGCGGGTAATGTTCACGTCAAACATGGCATCCGGAGAAGCCAGCATGGCGTTGTAAATGTTCACTGCGCCTTCATACAGCGTGCCATCAATGACCATGGAACCGCCAAGGTTTGTGAAGAAGAACGGAGTGTAAATAAAGTGATGCAGGCCAAAAGGCAGCAGCGCACGCTCTGCCAGACCATAGATCACACTGCCTGCCATGCCAGTGTCATAAATGATCTCGCCCATGAAGCCCAGACCGGTCTGAACGAAGGGCCACACCACAGACATTACCAGACCCAGCGCAGAGCAGGCCAGCAGCGAGATCATCGGCACGAATTTTGTGCCTGAGAAGATGCCCAGAACCGGCGGCAGCTGAATATTATAGTATTTGTTATGCAGCTTTGCAACCAGCAGACCCACCAGAATACCGCCGAATACACCGGTGTCAAGCGAAGCGATGCCCATGACCATGGACTGGCCGGTCTTCATCGCCGCAGGGTCCAGAATGCCCAGACTGGTCAGCAGGATATTCATCACATTGTTCATGGCGAGGAAACCGATCACGCTGGACAATGCCGCGATGCCCTTTTCCTTTTCTGCATAGCCGATGGCAACGGAAACAGCAAAAATGATTGGAAGATAGGAGTTAATGGTATTGCCCATGGCCTTGAGCAGATTAAAGAACAGCTTGACATAGGTATTGCCCAGAACCGGCCACAGTGCCACAATGTTCTTTGTCGTGAACGCAGAGCCAATGCCCACCAGAATACCTGCGATGGGCAGGATCATGACAGGCGTCATTAGAACTTTTCCCAGTTTCTGGAACTGTGAAAAGGTAACTTTCTTCTCTCTCTTCTCCATGATTTACCTCCTGAGGATCTCAGTGCAGTTCGGGCCAGTAGCCCTTATTGGCTTCGATCATCTTATCCAGGATCTTGCGTGCCACCTTGGCAGAGGGAACTGTCTTGTTCATCGTGAATGCTTCCAGTGCCTTCTGGTAGGAGTGTTCAAAATAAGCATCCACGATCAGCTTTTCCGAAGAGACCTGCTGCATCATCATGCCCAGCTGGAACTGGGGGATATTGCCGATGGTAACAGGCTCCGGGCCCCACTTGCGCAGGTAGCAGGGAACTTCCACCATGGCATCATACGGCATCTGCGGGATGCAGCCCTTGTTTTCCACAATGACCAGATAGCGGTCCGCATTGTTATAGGCAATGGAGCATGCCACATCCACAATAAAATCGCCAAAAGCATTGAACAGATTCAGGTTTGCTTCCTTCTTGCCGCCGCTCTCGCGGATCAGCTTTGCCTGCTCGATCATGTCCTTCTCACGGCCATCCATGACCATGTTGGCACGCGTGTAGTTGGGATCCATATCCTCGGCGCTTTCCTTGGCATACAGATAGTACTGCAGGTAGGTATTGGGCAGATACTCCGGGAAGTCGGTGAGGATTTCCTTAAAGTTTTCCCATGTGTGGCGCCAGGAAGGATCGGAGTGGTGCTTATCATGAGAAGCAGCCAGACCGAACTTCATGATCTTTTCCTTCAGTTCCGGCATACGGTCCACACCGCTCTTGTCGTACAGGTGGGTCCACCAGCCAAAGTGGTTCAAACCAAAGTAGACCGGGTCCACATCGTTGTATTTTTCCAGACCCAGCATCTTTGCGAAGGACAGCATGATGGCTACCGGCATATCGCAGATGTTCAGGATCTTATAGTTGTTGTACTTGCGGCGGGTGGCCTCAGCCACGATCGCAGCAGGGTTGGAGTAATTGATAATCCATGCCTCGGGTGCGTACTTGCGCACATCGTCGATCACCTGGAACACGCCGGGGATGGAACGCAGGCCGTATGCCATGCCGCCGGGGCCGCAGGTCTCCTGACCCACAACGCCAAACTCCAGCGAGATCTTCTCGTCCTTCTCCCGCATTTCCATGCCGCCCTGACGGATCTGAGCAAAGGCAAAGTCAATATCGGTGTAGGCCTTTTCCGGGTCCGTGGTGGTGAAGTAGACGCACTCCGGATCCAGCTTTGCGATCAGCGAGCCGCACAGGGTATCGACCAGCTCCAGACGATCCGGGTCAATATCGTACAGCACCAGCTTTTTCAGCGGGAAGCGGTCAAGATTTGCAATCAGGCTCTGGATAATGCCGGGGGTATGGCTGGAGCCGCCGCCGACAATAACAACTTTAAATCCTTCCATTTTTGAAACCTCACATTCGTTTTGCGATCATGTTTCTGATTTTACCCTTGCGCGCGCTTTGGAGAGTGACTATAATATAATCGATATGAACATTTTTTTAAAGGCGTTTTGAAAGTTTTGAACCAGTTTGCCCAAGTTGAAACAATTCCAGAGTCTGAAAATATTTTCACACCTGCTAACTTTCTTCAAAGCCTTCCCGCCGGAGGACATCATGGACTTTTTCACCCGCATTGCAGAACACACGCCCCAGCTGAACAAAAACGATAATGAGCTTCTTTCTTACTGCATTCGCAACCACACCGAGATCGCCAATCTCAAGGTGACGGAACTTGCGGACCGGTTGTTCATCTCACCGGCTTCTGTCGTCCGCTTTTGCAAGAAGCTCGGTTTCAGTGGTTATTCCGATTTTAAGGCATCTTTGCGCATGGATCTGTTTGAGCCGGAGGAAATGCCGCGAAAGTCTCACCCGACCGACTTTTTCCGGGATATCCACAAAACCATCGAGATGGTTCCGGAGGAGACCGTAGAGCGTATCGTAGAGCTGATCCACTGCAGCCGCCGCATTGAGCTGTATGCCGTAGGTAGCAGCAGAATGCCCGGCTCCGAACTTGCAAAGCGGCTGCAGACCATCGGCAAGGCCGCCTTCTGTTACGATGACAGCACCCTGATGAATATCAGCGCCCGGCAGCTGACTTCCGATGATCTGGTTTTGGCCCTTTCCATTTCCGGCGAAACAAGTCTGATCATTGCCGCTGCAACGGTTGCCAAAAGCCGTGGTGCCGCATTGGTTTCTTTTACAAATCTCGGCAGCAATACCCTCAGCGGCATGGCAGATGAAAACCTGTATGTCAACGCCACAAACTTTGTGTGCTCCGGCCTTCCGGTGCAGTCCCGCGTACAGCTGCTGATGCTGTGCGAATACCTGTTCTTCCGCTACATAGAGACCTATGGGGACGAGCGCCAGCAAAGTATCGGTTGACACCATTTCACCGCAGCGCACAGCCAACGCTCTATTCCACCAACAAATCTCCCACGATAAAAAACAGGGCCGCCGCACAAACGATGTGCGGCGGCCCTGTTGGCGTTCTGTTTTTATTTCCCCGCCAGAAGAATGGCCAGCACGGCTTTCTGCACGTGCAGGCGGTTCTCGGCTTCATCGAAGATTTCCGGTGCGTGCTGCTCGAACACCGCCGAGGAGATCTCCTCACCCCGGTGGGCGGGCAGGCAGTGCAGCACCATGACATCGGGCTTGGCGCTTTCCAGCAGCTTGCTTGTGAGCTGATAGCCCACAAAATCCCGCAGGCGCTGCTCACTTTCCGGCGTGCCGGGCTGGGCGGTGTTCCACACGGCCGTTGCCACCACGTCGGCATCCTGAATACCCTCGGCAGGGTCTGCGGTCAGGTGGAAGGCGCTGCCGTACTTGTGGGCGAACATCAGCACATCCGCCGCCGGGCGGTAGCTCTGCGGGCAGACGCAGGTGACCTGCATCCCAGCCAGCAGTCCGCCCACGATGAGGCTGTTTGCCATGCTGCTGCCGTCGCCGACAAAGCAGAGCTTCCGGCCCGCAAGGCTGCCCCGGCGCTCCCGAATGGTCATCAGGTCGGCCAGAACCTGGCAGGGATGGGCGTAATCCGTCAGGCCGTTGATCACCGGCACACCGGCCAGCTCGGCAAACTCTTCCAGATCGCTCTGGCGGTAGGTGCGCCACACCACGCAGTCGTAGTAGCGGCCCAGCACCCGGGCGGTGTCCTTGAGGGGCTCACCGCGCCCGGCCTGCAGCTCGGCGGTGTTCATGTAGTTGCCCAAACCGCCCAGCTGGTACACACCCACCTCAAAGCTGGTGCGGGTGCGGGTGGATGCCTTGGAGAACATCAGGGCAACCGTCTTTCCTGCCAGCAGCGGGGCCGTGCCGCCCAGCTTCTGCTGTGCCTTGAGTTGATCGGCCACATCCAGAATGTGGGTCAGCTCGGCAGGGGAGAGGTCGCTCATTCTCAGCAGATTTTTCATGCCTGCTCCTTCGGAGCCGTCGGCTCCATCTTGCCCAGCACATCGCTCAGGATCTCCAGCGCCATGTCCACATCGTGCTCGCTGAGGGTCAGCGGCGGCAGCAGGCGCAGGCGGGTCTTGGCTGTCAACACCAGCAGGCCCGCTTCGCGGCAGGCGGCCAGCACATCTGCGGCCTTGAGGTCGTAGAACTCGATGCCCACCATCAGGCCGATGCCGGAAATGCTCTTGACATGGGGCAGCTTTGCGATGCCTGCGCGCAGCTGGACGGCGCGCTCGTTGACATTGGCAAGGAAGCTCTGGTCCATGCGGTCCACCACCACGTTGGCACCGGCGCAGACCACCGGGTTGCCGCCGAAGGTGGAGCCATGGGTGCCGGGGCCCATGCCCTCGGCTACCTTTTCGTTCATCAGCACTGCGCCGATGGGCAGGCCGCCGCCCAGACCCTTGGCCAGCGTGACCACGTCCGGCTTGAGGTTGTAGTGCTCGCAGCACAGGAAGGTGCCGGTGCGGCCCACGCCGGTCTGCACCTCGTCCACGATGAGCACAAGGTCTTTTTCGTCACAGAGCTTGCGCACGGCCTGCACGTAGTCCGGGTCCAGCGCCATCACACCGCCCTCGCCCTGAATGAGTTCCAGCATCACGGCGCAGGTGGTGCGGTCCACCAGCTCCTCCAGCGCTTCGATATCGCCTGCCGGAGCATACAGGAAGCCCTCGTTGAAGGGGCCGAAGTAGTTGTGGAACACCTCCTGACCGGTGGCGGTCAGGGTGGCGATGGTGCGGCCGTGGAAGCTGTTCACCAGCGTGATGACCGTGGTGCGGTCCTTGCGGTAGTGGTCCACGCTGTACTTGCGCGCGGCCTTAATGGCACCCTCGTTGGCCTCGGCACCGGAGTTGCCAAAGAACACCTTGCTCATGCCGGTGCGTTTGCACAGCTTTTTGGCCAGCTTGCCGCAGGGCGCGGTGTAGTAAAGGTTAGAGGTATGCTGCAGCTTGTGGGCCTGCTCGGAAACGGCCTCGGCCCAGTCCAGATCACAGTAGCCAAGGCTGTTCACGCCAATGCCGCTGGTAAAATCCAGATACTGCTGACCCTCGGGGCCTGCGGCGCGCAGGCCGTGGCCTTTTTCCAGCACGATGGGGTTGCGGTTATAGGTGTGCAGGACGTATTCGTTGTCCCGCTTGATGACTTTTTCAGAATCCATAGGTGTACCCTCCTGTGAACAGAAACTGTGAACAGAAAACCCTCTCAGGCGCTTTCGCGCCAGAAAATGCTGGCAAAGGCTTGAGAGGGTCATTTTTCTTATTATACCGCCTGCACGGCACCTGCGCAATGCTTATTCGCGGTGGCTGCGGCGGTAAAAGCGGGTGCCGGAGCCGCGGTTGGAGAACAGCTCCAGCAGGATGGAGTGGGGCACGCGGCCATCGATGATGACCGCCTCGTGCACACCCTGATAGATGGCATCGGCCATGCCGCCGATTTTGGGGATCATGCCGCCCGCAATGATGCCGGCGGACTTATAGCCCTCGATCTCGGACACCTCCACCTCGGGGATGAGGGTGCTCTCGTCGTCCTTATCCCGCAGCAGGCCCGCGATATCGGTCATGGATACCAGCTTCTCCGCTTTCAGCGCAATCGCGATCTGTGCAGCGGCGGTGTCGGCGTTCACGTTGTAGGCCTGACCCAGATCGTCCATGCCCACCGTGGCGATCACGGGAATGAAGCCGCCGTCCAGCAGGCTGCCGATCAGGGTAGCGTCCACATGCACGATCTCGCCCACATGGCCCAGCTGGGGGTCCAGCTCGGTGCAGCGCAGCATCTGGCCGTCCATGCCGCACAGGCCCACGCCGCGGCCGCGCAGCTTTGCCACCAGATCCTTGTTCACCTTACCGGCCAGCACCTGCTGCACGATCTCCATGGTGGCATCGTCAGTCACGCGCAGACCGTTTGCGAAATGGCTCTCCACGCCCACTTTCTTCAGCATCTCGTTGATGGCCGGGCCGCCACCGTGCACCAGCACCACGCGCACACCCAGCAGGGTAAGGGTGACCAGATCGTTCATGACGGCATTTTTCAGTTCTTCGTTGATCATGGCATTGCCGCCGTACTTTACCACCATGGTCTTTCCGTGATACTTCTGGATGTAGGGTGTCGCCTCAGAGAAAAGGCGCGCCATTTCTTCGTTTTTCATAAGATTTCCTCTGAACCCTCTCAGTCAATGCCTTGCGGCATTGCCAGATTCCCCTTTTTGTCGCTCACGCGACATCTTCCCCCGGCACGGGGGACGTCGGTCCTCTCAAGGGGGAGCCTTTGCTGGACGGGTCACTTTATTTCATAAAATCAGCTGCTTGTCGTTCGTTTTAAGCTCCCCCTTCGGGGGAGCTGGCGCGCAGCGCCTGAGAGGGTTATCAGGTGCGGTAGTCGCCGTTGATCTTGACGTAATCGTAGGTCAGATCGCAGCCCCATGCCTTTGCGGATGCATCTCCGGTGCCCATGTCCACCTTGACCAGCACATCGTGCTCAGCCAGCACCTTGGCGGCTTCGTCCTCGCTGTAGGGGTGGTAGGCGGCGTTCTCGCACACATACACCTCACCGGCCTTGCTGGAAAGCCACACGCAGACCTTATCAATGGAGAAATCGCCGGGGGTGTAGCCGATGGCGCACAGGATGCGGCCCCAGTTGGCATCGCGGCCGAACACTGCGGCCTTGAACAGGTTGGAACACACCACGCTGCGGCTGACGGCACGGGCGGTCTTCAGGTCGGGGGCGTGGGTCACTTCGCAGGTGATGAGGTGGGTGGCACCCTCACCGTCACCGGCGTGCTCGGCGCACATGTGCTCGGCAATGGCAGTCAGCGCCGCCACAAAGGCGTGGTAGTCCGCGTTCTCCTCGCAGATCTCCGGGTTGCCTGCAAGGCCGGAAGCCATGATGATCAAGGTATCGTTGGTAGAAGTGTCCAGATCCACGCTCATCTGGTTGTAGGTGCCGGGCACCACAGTCTTGAGGGCCTTTTCCAGCAGGATGGGCGAGACGGCCGCATCGGTGGTGTAGAACGCCAGCATGGTTGCCATGTTGGGGGCGATCATGCCGCTGCCCTTGCCAATGGCACCCACCGTGCAGGTCTTGCCGCCCAGCTCGAACTGGATGGCGTATTCCTTTTTGTGGGTGTCGGTGGTCATGATGGCGGTGGCGGCATCGGTGCTGCCCTGCTCGTCCGCAGCCAGCTTTGCGGCGGCGGCAGGGATGCCCCGGGCAAAGGGGTCGATGACCATGGGCTGACCGATGACACCGGTGGAAGCGGGCAGAACGTCCTGCGGGTCGATGCCCAGCTCCTTGCCCACCAGCTCACAGCATTCTTCGGCCAGAGCCACGCCGTTGGCGGCGCAGGTGTTGGCGTTGCCGCTGTTCACGATGATCGCCTGTGCGTAGCCGTCCTTCAGGTGGGCGCGGTCCACCTTGATGGGTGCGCCGCAGACCTTGTTGGTGGTGTACACACCGGCGGCGGCGCAGCGCACGTCCGCCTTGATGAGTGCCAGATCGTATTTTTCTGCATGGTTTGCGCGGATGCCGCAGTGCACGCCAGCCGCTGCAAAGCCCTTGGGCGCGCAGATGCCGCCCGCAACTTCTTGATACTGCATAATGATCTTCCTTTCCCACAGGACGAACCCTCTCAGTCAATGCCTTGCGGCATTGCCAGCTCCCCCAAAAGGGGGAGCTTTTCAGCAAGAGGGAAACCTTATCTTTTTGCCAAAAGCTCCCCCTTCGGGGGAGCTGTCACCGTCAGGTGACTGAGAGGGTTTTCTTTTTTATTCCAACCCTTCGGTCTCTTCCAGCCCCAGCATCAGGTTCATGCACTGGACGGCCGCGCCGGAAGAGCCTTTGCCCAGATTATCGAACAGGGAGACCAGCATCATCTGGTCGCCTGCAGCGTTCACGGTCATGTACAGCTCCATGCGGTCGGTACCGGCCATGGCATTGGAGTACAGGCCGTTTTCCGGCAGGGCTTCGTTCAGAGCGTGCACCTTGACGGTGGCAGCATCCTTGTAATATGCCGCAATGCCCTCGGCCACCTGTTCGGCGGTGCTGCCCGCCAGCGTCAGATCCAGCGGCACCAGCACCTGCATGCCGCAGTAATAGTCACACACCACCGGCACGAACATGGGGGTGTGGGCAAGGCCGCTGATCTTCTGCATTTCCGGCAGATGCTTATGGGCAAGGCCCAGACCGTAGCTCTTGGGTGCATCCAGCTTGCTGTGCACCGGGCGGTCAACGCTCTCGTACTCGGCGATCATCTTTTTGCCGCCGCCGGAGTAGCCGGAGATGCCGGTACAGCTGAAGGGATAATCGGCCGGTGCAAGGCCCAGCTCCACCAGCGGGCGGGCAATGCTGATAAAGCCGCTGGCATAGCAGCCGGGCACCGCCACGCGGCAGGAATTTTTGATTTTTTCCTTCTGGCCCGCCAGCTCCGGGAAGCCGTAGTCCCATGCGGCATCGGTGCGGAAGGCGGTGGAGGTGTCCAGCACCTTCACGTCCGGGCGCAGCAGAGGCATGACCTCTTTGGAAGCGGCATCCGGCAGGCAGAGGAAGGCGAGGTCGGCAGAGTTGATCACCTTCGCGCGCTCGTTCACATCCTTGCGGCCCTCTGCGGAAATGGAAAGCAGCTCAATCTCCGGGCGTTGTGCCAGACGGTCGGCAATGCGCAGGCCGGTGGTGCCGGAAGAGCCATCAATAAAAACTTTCACGCTCATGCGTTCTTTTCCTCCCACGCATCCAGCTGTGCAGCGGCCAGCTCGATCTGGTTGTTCACGCTGGCTTCGCTGGGGCCGCCGTAGCTGGTGCGGCCCTCGCAGCACTTGACCAGATCAATGGCATCGTAGATATCGTTCTCAAACAGAGCGCTGTAGCCCTTGAACTCGTCGAGGGTCAGCTCTTCAAGGGTCTTGTCCTTTGCGATGCAGTCGGACACCATGCAGCCGGTCAGCTTGTAGGCATCGCGGAAGGGCATCCCCTTCTTGGTGAGGTAGTCGGCGCAGTCGGTGGCGTTGATAAAGCCCTTGGCGGCGGCGCGGCGCATGTTGGCCGGCAGGGTCTTCATGGTGTCCAGCATGGGGGTCACGGTCTTGAGGCACAGCTCCAGCGTATCCACTGCGTCGAAGATAGCTTCCTTATCTTCCTGCATGTCCTTGTTGTAGGCGAGGGGAATGCCCTTCATCATCACCAGCAGGGTGTTCAGGTCGCCGTAGACGCGGCCGGTCTTGCCGCGGATCAGCTCGGTAACATCCGGGTTCTTCTTCTGCGGCATGATGGAAGAACCGGTGGTAAAGGCATCGTCCAGCTCAATGAACTTGAACTCCCAGCTGCACCAGAGGATGATCTCCTCGGAAAGCCGGGACAGGTGCATCATGCAGATGGAGATGGCATTGGCCAGCTCGATGCAAAAATCGCGGTCGGACACGCCGTCCAGACTGTTGGCGCAGGGAGCCGCAAAGCCCAGTTTTTCGGCGGTGAACTGGCGGTCCAGCGGGTAGGTGGTGCCAGCCAGCGCGCCGCTGCCCAGCGGGCACTGTGCGTCCATGCGGGCGGTGGCATCCTCAAAGCGCTGCAGGTCGCGCAGCAGCATGGATGCATATGCCATCAGGGCGTGGCCAAAGGTGATGGGCTGGGCACGCTGCAGATGGGTGTAGCCGGGCATGACGGCGGTGGTGTTCTCACCGGCCTTTTTGCAGATGACCTTGATGAGCTCCACAATGTAGGCCTGCAGGGTGTGGCTGTAGTCCCGCAGGGTCAGGCGGATATCCAGCGCCACCTGATCGTTGCGACTGCGGCCGGTGTGCAGCCGCTTGCCGGCGTCGCCGATGCGGGCGGTGAGGGTCTGCTCCACAAAGGTGTGCACATCCTCGGCATTGGGGTCGATCTCCAGCCTGCCGGCTGCCAGATCGTCGGCGATGGATGCCAGACCGTTGAGGATGTCCTCACAATCCTTTTCCGAGATGATGCCCTGCTTTGCCAGCATGGCGGCGTGCACGCCGCTGCCGCGCATATCCTGCGCGATCATGCGCTGATCGAAGCGGATGGAGGAGTTGAAGTCGTTCACGCGGGAATCCACGGCCTTGGAAAAACGGCCCTTCCAGAGTTGTTCTGCCATAGTTTTATCCTTTACTTTATGTCCAAACCCTCTCAGTCACGGCTTGCGCCGTGCCAGCTCCCCCGAGGGGGGAGCTTTTCTTCTGCCTGCGAAAAGCAAGAGCTTCCCCACTTGAAGAACGGCTTTGCCGAACTGCGCATAAAGCTCGCCCTTCGGGAGAGCTGGCAAACCCGTCAGGGTTTGACTGAGAGGGTTCGTCAATTTCTTCTAAAAACGGCAAAGCCGCCGCAGGGGAAAACGCTCCTGCGGCGGTGCCGCCGGCAACGATGCCGGTTGGATGGAACTTCCGTGTGAAAGTGTGAAAACACACGAAAGGGAAGATGTTACAGCTGATTACTTGACCTCCGGCCAGTTCTTGGACAGCTTTGCGCGCTCCTTGATGGACAGACCGAACAGGTTGATGAAGCCGGTGGCATCAGCCTGATTGTAGTCCTCGTCCTCACCGAAGGAAGCGGTCTGCTCGTCGTACAGGGTGTAGGGAGAGGTGACACCGGCGTTGATCATGTTGCCCTTGTAGAGTTTGAGCTTCACATCGCCGGTGACGGTCTTTTCCAGACTGTCGGCAAAGGCGTCCAGAGCCTCACGCAGCGGGGTGAACCACTGGCCGTTGTAGACGATATCGGCGTATTTCTGGGCCAGCTGAGCCTTGAAGTGAGAGCTTTCCTTATCCAGAGTGATGGTCTCCAGAACATTGATGGCCTTGTACAGGATGGCACCGCCGGGGGTCTCATAGACGCCGCGGCTCTTCATGCCCACCAGACGGTTCTCCACGATATCCAGCAGGCCGATGCCGTTCTCGCCGCCCAGCTTGTTCAGGTGCTCCACCAGCTCCACAGCGCCCATCTCCTTGCCGTCCACGGCGGTGGGGATGCCCTTTTCAAAGTGGATGGTCACATAGGTGGGAACATCGGGAGCCTGCTCGGGGCTGATGCCCAGCTCCAGGAAACCGGGCTTGTTGTACTGGGGCTCGTTGGCGGGGCTCTCCAGATCCAGACCCTCGTGGCTCAGGTGCCACAGGTTCTTATCCTTGGAGTAATTGGTCTCGCGGTTGATCTTCAGGGGGATGTGGTGAGCCTCGGCGTAGTCGATCTCCTCGTCACGGCTCTTGATATCCCACTCACGCCACGGAGCAATGATGGCCATATCGGGGCACAGGGCCTTGAGGGTCAGCTCAAAACGCACCTGATCGTTGCCCTTACCGGTGCAACCGTGGCAGATGGCATCTGCGCCTTCCTTGATGGCGATATCCGCCAGAGCCTTGGCGATGCAGGGACGTGCAAAGCTGGTGCCCAGCAGGTAATCTTCGTACTTCGCGCCGAACTTCAGGGTGGGGAAGATGTAGTTCTCCACAAAGTCCTTCTTCAGGTCCAGCACGTACAGCTTGGAAGCGCCGGTAGCCTTGGCCTTTTCTTCCAGACCATCCAGCTCGGTGCCCTGACCCACGTCACCGGAGACAGCGACGACCTCGCAGTTGTTGTAGTTTTCCTTCAGCCAGGGAATGATGATGGAGGTATCCAGACCGCCGGAGTAAGCCAGCACGACTTTTTTGATGTTTTCCTTTTTCATAGGTGACGCTCCTTTTTCATAAAAATACACTTTTGTTTTCTGATGCGCACTTTCCCTTCGCATCCTCTTCCGTTGCGTTTCGGTTGATGCTTTTATTATACGCCGCGCTGTTTTTTCGTCAATAACAAAACCATACAAACCTTTTTTGCTTCCGGCACCCGTTTTTCGTTCATGTTGCATCTTTATGCGTTATTTGCAGAATATATTCATATTTTATGCATTTGCGCAGTATATATTCGGGGCACATGCATCCCGCCCGGGGCATGTGCGGACTACAGCACACGGAAAGAATTCACACCGCGAAAACAAAAAGCCCGGGACCCTTTTGTGAGCCGTCTGGCCCTGAAAGAGTCCCGGGTTTCGTTTTCGCTTTATGCGCCGGAAAATGGCCCGCCCGCCGCGCTCCATGCGCGGCACAGCAGTTCCTTCTGGGCCTTGGGCAGCTGCTTGAGGGCATACTCCCGCCGCAGGGCGGCGCGTTTATCCGCGCACAGTTCCAGATAGGCAAAAACCCCGGCCCCTCTGGCACGGGTGTACTTTGCGCCGCGTCCGCTCTGGTGGGCGCGCAGGCGGGCGGAAGGGTCGGTGGTCCAGCCGGTGTACAGCGTACCGCCGGTACACCGCACCATATACACAAAGGCGGGCTTTGGCCGAGCGCACGGCTCAGATGCGGCCATTGTTCTTTAACACCTGACGGCAGGCGGCAAGGGCAGTTTCCTTATCCTTGGCGGTGATGAGGAAGCGGCTGGCGTGGCAGAAGCTGATGCCCGGGATGCCGCTCTTCTGCTCAATGACCTCCTGCGGCTGGCCGGCCCAGCTCTGGGGGAAGGGCAGCTTGGGACGCTTGGTCTTGTGGTCGGTGACGCACTGGGCGCTCCAGCCGCCGCGCTGGCTGGGGTAGATCACGAACAACGCGTCCGTCTTGTACAGGCCGTTCTTCCACGGCAGATAGCAGGGCAGTACCACAATGCCGTCCCGGGAGTTTTTGTAAGCCTGCTGCACCTTTTCGTCGGCGCGGTTCACGGCGTTGGCGCTGGCGATCTGGTTTTCCAGAATCTGCTTTGCCACGGCCACCGCCTTGAAAAAGCAGGTGTCCTGATCCTCCTTGGAGTCCCACACCGGGTTAAAAAAGCCGATGGCATCGCACAGGCTGTTCTGCTCGCCGGAGTTATCGTTGAGGTCCAGCGGCTGGATGAAGTTCTCGTCAATGAGCCGGGCCTGACGCTCACCCACAAGGCCGGGGCCGAGCACCCGCCACAGCAGGCCGAGGGCCGCATAGGGCACGCCATTGGGGCGGCACTCCCGCGGCTCCTGATGATGGTCGAACATGCCATAGCCCACATCGTACACGATGCCGTCAAAGCCGTCCGGCACCACAAAGCCGCGGGTGATCTTGATGTCCGGGCGCAAAATTTGCAGCAGGGCAGTGGCAAACACATCGTCGGCGTGGAACTTGCCGGCGTGGGTGAAGCCGTTTGCAGGAATTTTCATAGATGTACCTCGTTCCCAATAAAATGTCTGGCAACAGTATAGCACACTTTGCAGAAAGGGACAACGAAAAGCCCCGGAACGGGCACGCCATTCCGGGGCTTTTTGAGCGTATTCTTACTTTTTCTTTGTGGTGCGTGCCTTTTTAGCGGCAGGAGCGGCGGGCTTTTCCGCCGGGGTGGTCTCCGGCTCGCCCAGAGCCAGAATGCTGCTCAGCTCCTTCTGAGCTGCGGCATTCGTGGCATCGGTGGTGGCCAGCACGTCGGCGTAGAACTGCTCCATGCCCTCGCGGGTGGAGAAGGTGGCAACGTACATCTGGTTGCCCATGGCGCCGCTCAGCGCGTCCGGCATGCGGTCCACCATGCGCATGTTCTGCTGGTACTTCTGCATGATCTGCTCGTGGCTGTACACAAAGTGCTTGCCGTCGCGGCGGCCTGCAAACGGGCAGTAGAAGTGCTCGCCCACCGGCATATCGGTGCCGCCAAAGGCGATCATGTCCGCCCAGATCTTGTAGACGTTGGTGGAGCGGGCAAAGTTGATCATGTCCGGGGTAAAGCCGCCGCAGGGGCGCATGTTGACCTCCAGCGCCACAATCTGGCCCTTTTTGCCCATGCTGGCCTGATTCTCGGTCATGCGGAAGAATTCAAAGTGGATGAAGCGGCTCTTCACGCCAAAGCTCTTGACGGCGGCACGGCCTGCAGCGCGGGTGTCCTCGGGCAGGTCCTTGATGATGTAATAGATGGAGTTGTCGTTGTCGTTGACGATATCCATGATGGACATGGGGCTGACGTTGCCGGCCTCAAAGATGGGGTTGCCGTTGGCATCGATGATGGCATCGTAGCTGTTCACCTCGGCCCGGACAAACTCCTCCATGATGTACTCCACATCCGGGTGATGGGCCGTCTTCTGCACGAGGAACTTTTTCAGGTCCTCGTCGCTGGACAGCTTGTGGGTATCGGATGCGCCCACGCCGTTATCCGGCTTTACCACCACCGGGTAGCCCACCTCGTCGATGAACTTCCGGCAGCCCTCGTAATCGTCCACCATGTGGTAGCGTGCGGTGGCAATGCCGGCCTTCTGGTAATACTCCTTCATCTTGCTCTTGTACTTGATGCGGGGCATATCGGAGGTCTGGAAGCCGGAGGTGATGTGGAAATCGGTGCGCAGGGCTGCGTCCCGCTCCAGCCAGTATTCATTGTTGGACTCCAGCCAGTCGATGCGGCCATACTTGAAGGCAAAAAAGGCCACGGCGCGGTAGACCTCGTCGTAGTTTTCCAGACTGCCCACCTTGTAGTACTCGTTCAGGCTGTCCTTCAGCTCTGGCTTCAGCTCATCGTAGGGCTGGTCGCCAATGCCCAGCACATTCATGCCGTTGTTTTTCAGTTCATGGCAGAACTGCCAGTAGTTGGTGGGGAAGTTGGGCGAAATAAAAATAAAATTCTGCATGGTTTTATGATTCCTCTTTCCTCTATAAAAACTCCCTCCGTCACGGCTTCGCCGTGCCAGCTCCCTCCGGGAGGGAGGCGCCCCTCTCAGTCATCGCTGCGCGATGCCAGCTCCCCCGAAAGGGGGAGCTTATTTGCTACAAACCGTCAGATGCATCAAAGCTCGCCCTTCGGGAGAGCTGGCGCGTCAGCGCCTGAGAGGGTTTGTTTTACTGCTCTCCCAGCACGTAGGGCATGTAATATGCAGTCTGCTTATACCACCAGTTCCAGTCGTGGTTCACATCGTGGCCCCACAGGTCTACCCAGATGGGGATGTTCTTGGCCTCGAAGATGCGCTTGAGGAACCATGTGGTGTCCGGCTGCTCCCAGTCGCCCTGACCGCAGCAGATGACCGCCTTCTGGCTGCGGAACAGCTGCATGTAGGGGTGATCCTCCGGGAAGTTCTTCATGTAGTCCACGGGCGAGTTCATGTACACCAGCTCGTCCATATAATTGCCGAAGCCATAGTGGGCCGTGTAGATGCCGCTGAGGGCCAGACAGCCGCAGAACACATCCGGGCGGCGCAGGTACAGGTTGACCGCATGGGTAGCGCCCAGACTGCAGCCAAAGGCAATGACACCGGGCAGGTCGTCCCAGCCGTTGCGCTCCTTGGCCATATACTGGATCTTGGGCACAGCCTCCTCCACGATATAGCGCAGCCACTGCTCATAGCGGCGGATGCGCCAATAAGGGTCGCCCTGCGTGTCGGACCAGGTCTCCTTGTCCATGGTATCAATGGAGATCACCATGATCTTACCAGCATCGATCCATGGGGCAAGGGTGTCGGCCATGTGGAAGTTCTCAAAATCGAAGAAGCGGCCATCCTGACAGGGGATGTACAGCATCGGGCGGCCTGCGTGGCCGTAGATCTTGCACTCCATGTCGCGGCCCAGCGCCGGACTGTAATCCTTGAAATACTGCATTTCCATGGTGTTTCCTCCTTTTAGGGTTTACTCCTCCACCTCATACATCAGAGTATGGAACATAAAGGGCAGCTGTTTTTCCCAGCTGGCTTCGCTGTGGGTGCCGCCGGGCACGATGCGGCTGGTGAGGTGGATGCCCCGGGTCAGTACCTTGCTGCACATCTCGGCAAAGCCGCGGCGCATGCCCTCGTGGTTGCCCATCTCGCGGGAGCCGTAGTCCATGTACAGCACGGTGCCCGGCTCCAGCTTTGCGCGGCCCACAAGGCCGGAAAGCTTTTCCGGCGACACCCAGATGGACGGCGACAGCGCCGCCGCACGGCTGAAAGTGTCGTTGTACTGCAAAAGGGCGTACAGGCTCATCAGGCCGCCCATGCTGCTGCCGCCGATAAAGGTGTGCTCCCGGTCGGGCAGGGTGCGGAAGTTGCGGTCGATGAAGGGTTTGAACCGGTGGATATACCAGCTCATGGTGGCCTGACCCGTGCCGTCGAAGTGGCCGAACTGCGGGTCGTCGAACCGGTAGGGCGAATACTCCACCAGCCGTTCGTTGTTGGCTCCGGCGTTGCACTCCACCGCCGCCACGATCAGCGGGGTGTCGGTGTAGTCCAGATAATCGGCCATGCCCCAGCTTTTGCCAAAGGTGGCATCCTCGTCAAAAAAGACGTTCTGGCCGTCGAACATATACAGCACCGGATACCGGCGGTCGGGGTCAGCTTCATACATCGTGGGCAGATAAACATATACTCTGCGCTGCTCGGTGCCGTTGACGGCAGGGTAGCTCACGCTCCATTTTTTGACCATGGGTCCATTCCTCTCAATCTTTCCTGCACATGGCCTGCCGCAATGCAGGCCGCTGTTCTGTTTTCAGTTTAGCACTGCAGGGCACAGAAAGCAATTGCGCCGGGAAATTTTGGAGGTTTGACGGAGAGGGCGAGGACGTTATCCTAATATACGGCAAACGCCGCCGAGCGGAGGCCTGGCGGCGTTTGCTGCTATTCTGAATAAAAAGGTTCTCTCCGGAGAATCGGGATCAGTTCTTTTTCTCAACAGGCACGATCCAGCCCTTGGTATCGGGGATCTTGCCCCACTGCATACCGGTCATGGTGTCGTACAGCTTCTGGGTGACAGGGCCGATCTTGCCGTCGCCGATGTAGGCGTGCTCGCCCTTCCAGACCAGCTCCTTGACGGGGGAGACGACAGCAGCGGTACCGGTGCCGAACACCTCTTCCAGCTTGCCTTCGCGGGCAGCAGCCATGATGTCGGCAATGGCGATCTTGCCCTCGACGACCTCATAGCCCCAGTCCTTCAGCAGCTCGATGCAGCTGCGGCGGGTAACGCCGGGCAGAACGGTGCCGACGGTAGCAGCGGTGTACACCTTGCCGTCGATCTTGAACATGATGTTCATGCTGCCAACTTCCTCAACGTACTTCTTCTCCACGCCGTCCAGCCACAGCACCTGTGCGTAGCCCTGCTCCTCGGCCAGCTCGCCGGCCTTGATGGAAGCAGCGTAGTTGCCGCCGCACTTGGTGAAGCCGGTCAGGCCGGGAGCGGCACGGATGTACTCGTCTTCCACGTAGATGCGGACGGGGTTGATGCCCTCGGCATAGTAAGCGCCCGAGGGAGCGCAGATGATGCAGAAAATGTAGTGCTTGGAAGCGTGCACGCCCAGACCCACGTCGTTTGCAAACACGAAGGGACGGATATACAGGGAAGCACCGTCGGAATGGGGCACCCAGTCACGGTCCACATCCACCAGCGTCTCAACGGCCTGAATGTAGTCCTCCACAGGGATCTTGGGGATGCACAGACGGTCGGCGGAGTCCTGGAAACGCTTTGCGTTGCAGTCCGGGCGGAACAGCTGGACGGTATCATCGGCCGTGCGGTATGCCTTCATGCCCTCAAAGATCTCCTGAGCGTAGTGGAACACGACAGTAGCCGGGTCCAGTTCAAAGGGGCCGTAGGGGACAATGCGGGCATCGTGCCAGCCTTCGCCCTCGGTGTAATCCATCACGAACATATGGTCGGTGAACTTCTTGCCAAAACCCAGATTGCTCTCGTCAGGCTTTGCCTTCGGAGCAGTGGTACGGGTGATCTTGATATCCAACATGATTTATTTTCCCTCTTTCCTGATCTCGGGCGCAGCGAGTAAAAATGCGCCCGCAAACACCGAATGTTGTTTTCTATTATAATAATATGAATGTGATTTACAAGGAAACGAAAAATCTTTCATCTTTGGATAGGTTAAGTTGCGCTAAATTGCCTGCTTTTCCATGTGCAAACTGCCCAAAATATGATACAATGAGGGCATAAGCCGGATCTTACAGGCTCAGAAAGGAGCTTTTGCACAATGATAAAAGGTGTTATTTTTGATATGGACGGGCTGATGTTCGACACCGAGCGCATCTGGGCCACCCTGTGGAAGCCCGCACTGGCCACACTGGGTCTTCCTTATAAGGAAGGGCTGGACGCTGCCGCGCGCGGCTCGGCAGGCGATTCCATGCGGGCCGTGCTGCGCCGCTTCTACGGCCCGGACTGCGACACCGATGCCATCATGGATGCCCTGCACGCGCAGGCGGAGACGGCCTTTCAGGCACCGCCGCCCAAAAAGCCGGGTCTGGATGAACTCATCGCCTATCTGGAAGCGCAGCACATTCCCATGGTGGTGGCTTCCTCCAGCCGGATGGCATCCATCCTGCGGCACCTCAACAACTGGCACATGACCGATCACTTTCAGGCCCTTATTTCCGGCGAGCAGTTCTCTGCGTCCAAGCCCGACCCGGAGATCTTCCTCACCGCGGCCAAGGCGCTGGGCACCGTCCCGGCTGAAACGCTGGTGCTGGAGGACAGCTACAACGGCGTGCGGGCCGGTGCCCGGGGCGGCTTTGTCACCGTGATGGTGCCGGACCTTGCCCCCGCCGACGACGAGATGCGCCGTCTGTACACCGCCGAGTGCAAAGACCTGCGCGAGGTGAAAAAGATGCTGGAGGAGGGGAAGCTTCTTTCCGAAACCTGAAATATACAGTTGGTCTTTTACATTTTCACGCTAAAAAAAGCGGAGAACATCCTCAAGGAAGTCTTTGCCCGACTTATCCAGCAGTCCTCCCGTGTGGAACTGGGCAAGAAGTTTGAAAGCGGCTTCTATGCCAAGCCCGACACTCCCAGCCCGCGGGCTGTACCCGCCGCAGGCGAACCCACCATCTCCATGACGGCTCTTTTGGAATTGCTCAAGGATGCCGACCCGGAAATGAAGGCAAAGCTCCGCCTAGCTCTGCTCAGCTGATGCAAAAAAGGGCACTGATTGCAATGCAATACAGCGCCCTACATAATCGGACATGGATAACACCGACCGTGCAAAAACCGTGCAGAAGCCGTGCACTCATGGCTTACAAAACAAAAAAGCCATGAAATCTTTCGATTTCACGGCATTTTCTGGTGCGATGGAAGGGACTCGAACCCCCGGCCTACTGATTCGTAGTCAGTCACTCTATCCAGCTGAGCTACCAACGCATACGTTCCGCTCGGAACATGATGTATTTTATCACTCAGACTGGGTTTTGTCAACCGTTTTTTGCAAATATTTTTATCTTTTTCAAAAAGCAGCATTTTTTATGATTTTTCTTGTATCGTTTTTGTCGTTCTTGTGCTATAATAACCTTACTATATGTTTTTAATCTGTGTCCGTGCAGGGGTACAGGAGCTTTGCGGGCAGCACCGCGTGGAGGCTGCGCCGCCGGTTTTTCTCTGCAGCGAGACACCACGGAGGGTAGATCCTATGAAACTGGTAAGCGTGGAAACTCCCGAAAAGAGTGTCTGCAAAATGACCTTCAGCGCCAGCCCCGAAGAGCTGGAAGCTGCATCCAACGCCGTTTACGAACGCACCCGCGCCTCCTATACGATCCGCGGCTTCAAGAAGGGCGAAGCGGACCGCGCACAGATCGAGGCTGACCGCGGCGAGCACACCTTCTGGTACGATGCCATCAACGATCTGATGGACAAGGACGTGCCCGCGCTGTATGATGCCGCCATGGCAGAGCACGGCTTTGTGGCTGTTGACAATCCTGTGTACGATCTTGTGAGCGTGAAAAAGGACGAGGGCTTTGTGGCCACTGCCACTGTTGCCCTGCAGCCTGAGCTGAACCTGACCAAGACCACCGGCTTTACCGCCGAGTGCGTCACCCCGGAAGTGACCGACAAGGAGATCGACAATGTGCTGGAGCGCCGCCGCGCTGCTGCCGCTGAGCTGGTGCCGCACAAGGGTCCGGCCGTAAAGGGCAACATCGTACATATCGATTACGAAGGTCTGCTGGAGGGCAAGCCCTTCCAGGGCGGCACCGCAAAGAACCAGGCCGTCCAGCTGGGCAGCGGCCGCATGATCCCCGGCTTTGAAGAGGGCATTCTGGGCCACAAGGCAGGCGAGGAATTCGAGATCTTCGTCACCTTCCCGAACCGTTACCACGCAAAGGATCTGGCCGGTAAACCCGTCGTGTTCAAGGTCAAGCTGATCGACGTATGTGTGCGCCAGATCCCTGCTCTGAACAGCGACTTTGCCAAGAAGGTTGCCAATGTGGACACCATGGACGAGCTGCGTGCACAGGTCAAGCAGCAGCTGCACGACGGAAAGCATGCCGGTGCGCTGAACCGTGCCAAGGATCAGATCCTGACCCAGCTGGCCGATGCTTCTGAGGGCGAACTGCCCAGCGTGCTGGTGGAGACCACCTACCAGCAGCAGATGGAGCAGATCCAGCAGCAGCTGCAGATGCAGCGCCTGAGCCTGGATCGCTACCTGAGCCAGATTCACGAGACCCGCGAGAGCTTTACCGCCAAGGTGCGCTCTTCTGCCGAGAAGACCGCCCGTGTGCACATGGCTCTGCTGCAGATCGCGCAGCAGGAAAATCTGGTGCCCACCGAGGAAGATATCGATAAGGCTCTGGCCGCTCGTGCAGAGCGCGCCAAAAAGACGCTGGAAGAGATCAAGGAAAAATCCGATATTCCCGTCATGCGCCGCAACGAAGGCATCCGCAAGGCTGCCGACTGGGTGATCGAGCACTCCACCATTGAAGAAAAGTAAGTTCTGATACAGAGAAAGCCCGTGCAGTTTCCGGCTGCACGGGCTTTCTTTTTTCATTTGAAGGGCAGGGGATATCAGCTCAGAAGGTTGAAGCCCATAATGACCACGCCCAGCACCACCAGCACGACGCCGGTGGCACGGTTCAGGGTCTTGGGGTCTGCCTTATTGGCAAACACGGCGGCAATGCGCGCCCACAGCAGGGTGAACACCACGCACAGCGCCCAGACGAACCAATTGGGCGCACCGCCGATCATGAAGTGGGAGACAGCACCGGTCAGGGCGGTGAAGGTCATAATGAACACGCTGGTGCCCACGGCGGTCTTCAGCTCGTAGCCCAGCACACTGGTGAGGATGAGCAGCATCATCATGCCGCCGCCTGCGCCGATGAAGCCGCAGATGAAGCCGATGATCACACCGCACACGATGGACTGGATGGCACGCTTTTTGGCGCTGACACCCTGCATAGCTTCCTTGGTCGTCATGACCGGGCGCACAATGAACTTGATGCCCAGCAGGAAGGTCATGAACACCGAGAAGCCGCCCATGGTGGCAGCGGGCATTCTGCTGGCCACCCAGCTGCCCACCACCGTGAACACCAGCACGCTGGCCATCATGATTAGGCCGTTTTTGATATCCAGGTTCTTGTTTTTGTGGTAGGTATAGGCCGAGACGGCGCTGGCCAGCACATCCGAAGAAAGGGCGATGCCCACCGCCATATAGGGGTCCATGTGCAGGAAGGTGATGAGCATGGGGCTGATAACTGCAGCCGCGCTCATACCGGCAAAGCCGGTGCCAAGGCCGGCCCCCATGCCGGCAAAAAAGGTGACAAGAACCGTAAACAACACGTTCATTTTATGCGTTCTCCTTTATAATTTCGTCCAGATTTTTCCCGATCAGCTCCATGGTCCGGAAAAAGACCTCCTGATCGGCCGGCTCCACATGATCCAGCAGGCGCTTGAAAAAGGCATTCTGCACCACACGCCCCTTGCGGATGATCGGGTCTGCCTTGCCGGTGCAGAGAAGCTTTGTTTTGCGGCGGTCGCTGGCCACGGCATAGCGTTCCAGATAGCCCTCCTGCACCAGCTTATCCACATTCATGGAGACGAGATTTGCCTTGATATGGCGCACCTCCACGATGTCCCGGGCCGTTTTATAGTCCGGGTTGTTGGCGAGGAACAGCAGGATGTCCAGCGCCGTCTGCGACAGGCCAAGCTCCTGACACAGCGGTTTGCAGACGGCATTGTACGCCTGCGCGGTCTTGATGGAAAATTCGATATTCGGGTTCACAGCAGGCCAGTCCTTTCATCTTTGAATGATTCATTTTTGAAGTATTATAGTGCAGAAGAGGAGAGATGTCAAGGGGGAACTCCCTCAGTCGCGGCTTACGCCGCGCCAGCTCCCTCAAAGAGGGAGAGAGCAAACCCTCTCAGGCGCTCCCGCGCCAGCTCCCCCGAAGGGGGAGCTTTTTGTCATCTTCCGGTTAGCACAAATAAAGCTCCCCCTTCGGGGGAGCTGGCGAACGCAGTGAGCCTGAGAGGGTTCTTCCCGCCGCGCGGCTGTTTCCGCAGGAAATCAGCGCGGCAGATGCTGTTTTCCTCCACGACCCCACCCGTGAAAACGCAATGCCGGGCGGTCCGCAGACCGCCCGGCATTGCTCTATTATAAATAATTCTTCCGCTGAATATGCGCAGAGCAGCGCGGAGCGCATTCCAATCGTTTTTCTCAGAACAGCGCCACAGCCGCCAGACGCACCAGCAAAGCACACAGCCATGCCACGGCACACTGGTTCACCACCATGATGACCGCCCACTTGTTGCCCAGCTCCCGCTTGACCGAGGCCACTGCCGCGATGCAGGGGGTGTACAGCAGGCAGAACACCAGCAGGGGAGCCGCCTGCGCCGGGGTGAGGGCCGCCGACAGCGCAGCTTCGGAGCCAAAGAGGATGAGCAGCGAGGACACCACGCTCTCCTTTGCCATGAAGCCGGTGATGAGGGCGGTGGAGATGCGCCAGTCCGCAAAGCCCAAAGGCCCGAACAGCGGGGCGATGTCGCCCGCGATGCGGGCAAGGATGCTGGCCTGCGGGTCGGCGGTCAGCCGCAGCTGCAGGTCAAAGTTCTGCAAAAACCAGATGACGATGGTGGCCGCAAAGATCACCGTGAAGGCCTTCTGCAAAAAGTCCCGGGCCTTTTCCCACAGCAGCTGTGCCACGTTTTTCAGGCCGGGCAGGCGGTAGTTGGGCAGCTCCATGACAAAGGGCACCGCCTCGCCCTTGAACACCGTGCTCTTGAGCAGCAGTGCCGCCAGCACGCCCACCGCGATGCCGGTAAAGTACAGCAGCACCATCACAAGGCCCGCATACTGCGGGAAGAACGCCGCCGCAAACAGGCTGTAGATGGGCAACTTTGCCGAGCAGCTCATGAACGGGGTGAGCAGGATGGTCATTTTGCGGTCGCGCTCCGAGGGCAGGGTGCGGCTTGCCATGACACCGGGCACGGTGCAGCCAAAGCCGATGAGCATGGGCACGATGCTGCGGCCCGAAAGGCCGATGCGGCGCAGCAGCTTATCCATCACAAAGGCCACGCGGGCCATGTAACCGGTATCCTCCAGCATAGAGAGGAAGAAGAACAGCACCACGATGATGGGCAGAAAGCTCAACACGCTGCCCACACCGGTAAAGATGCCGTCGATGAGCAGAGAGTGCACCGCCGCGTTGACATTCCAGTTTGTAAGCGCCGTGTCCACGATGCCGGTCAGGGCATCGATGCCCGTTTCCATCAGGTTCTGAAAGAACAGGCCGATGACGTTGAAGGTGAGGAAGAACACCAGACCCATGATGGCGATAAAGGCCGGGATGGCGGTGTACTTGCCGGTGAGGAATTTGTCGATGCGGTTGGAGCGCAGCTGCTCTTTGCTTTCGTGGGGCTTGACCACCGTCTTGGCTACCAGCTCCTGAATGAAGGAGAACCGCATATCCGCAATGGCGGCGGCGCGGTCCAGCCCGCGCTCCTGCTCCATCTGCACGATGATATGCTCGATCATCTCTTTTTCGTTCTGATCCAGCTTCAGGGCTTCCTCAATGCGCTGGTCGCCCTCCACCAGCTTGGTGGCGGCAAACCGCACCGGAATGCCCGCCGCCTTAGCGTGGTCCTCGATCAGATGGATGATGCCGTGGATGCAGCGGTGCACCGCACCGCCGTGGTCGTCCTCACTGCAGAAATCCATGCGGCCGGGCCGCTCCTGATACTTTGCCACATGAAGGGCATGGTCTACCAGCTCATCCACGCCCTCATTCTTGGCGGCGGAAATGGGAACGACCGGAATGCCCAGCATGGCCTCCATCTTGTTGATGCGCACCGTGCCGCCGTTGCCGCGCACCTCGTCCATCATGTTCAGCGCCAGCACCATGGGGGTGTCCAGTTCCATGAGCTGCATGGTCAGGTAGAGGTTGCGCTCGATGTTGGTGGCATCCACGATGTTGATGATGCCGGTGGGCTTTTCGCCGATGATGAATTGGCGGGTGACGATCTCCTCGCTGGAATAGGGGGACATGGAGTAAATGCCCGGCAGGTCGGTGACTTCGGTCTCCGGGTGGCCCTTGATGGCACCGCTCTTGCGGTCCACCGTCACGCCCGGGAAATTGCCCACATGCTGGTTGGAACCGGTGAGCTGGTTGAACAGGGTAGTCTTACCGCAGTTCTGGTTGCCAGCCAGCGCAAAGGTGAGGGTCCTGTCCTCGGGCAGGGGATTCTCCCCCTTTTTAATGTGGTATTTTCCGCCCTCGCCAAGGCCGGGGTGATCCACCATTTTATCATCTGCCGGAGCCGCCGACATTGCCGGGGCCTTTTCGGTGGGGGTGATGCCGATCTGCGCGGCATCGTCCAGCCGGAGGGTCAGCTCATAGCCATGGATGCGCAGCTCCATGGGGTCGCCCATAGGTGCCAGCTTGACCAGCGTGACCTCCACCCCCGGGATCAGTCCCATATCCAGAAAATGCTGGCGCAGTGCGCCGCTGCCGCCGACGGTATCCACAACAGCGCTTTTTCCGATCTGCAATTCTTTTAATGTCATAAGATCGACCTTCTCATTTTATCCACTGTCAACGTGTGTTAGTTTGTGTTAACAATAGTAATATAGGCTAACTTTGCGCGGTTGTCAATAGATAATATGGGGGAGATGCCTGCAAATCGAACCCTCTCAGACTCACTTTGTTCGCCAGCTCCCCCGAAGGGGGAGCTTTATTTGTGCTGACCGGAAGAAGCCAAGAAGCTCCCCCCTCGGGGGAGCTGGCATCGCGCAGCGATGACTGAGAGGGTTCGGCTTTTGGCATAGCGGCACAGTTTCCGGTTGAATTGCGAAGTGCACGGTTTCACCAGAGGCTCCCTCTCCGAGGACGACTTCCCCCGGCCGGGACAGATTTTCCCCGCGCCGGGGAGAAATGTCACCGCAGGTGACAAAGAGAGGAACAGATGTCACCGCAGATGACAAAAAGGGGAATCTGGCAAAACCGTCAGGTTTTGACGGAGGGAGTTTGCACACAAAAAAGCACCGCATCCTCTCAGGCGGGAAGATGCGGTGCTCCGTTTTGATACGTTACTTCACAGTGTGGTAGCCATCGGGGTTGTTCTTCTGCCAGTTCCAGCTGTCAGCACACATTTCCTCGATGCCGTATTCCGCCACCCAGCCAAGCTCGTTCTTTGCCTTGGTGGGGTCTGCATAGCACTCGGCAATGTCGCCGGGGCGGCGCGGGTCGATCACATAGGGGATCTCCTTACCGCAGGCCTTGGAGAAAGCGTGGATCACATCCAGCACGCTGTAGCCCTTGCCAGTGCCCAGATTGCAGATGAACAGGCCGCAGTTCGTTTCCAGCTTCTTGATGGCGCACACATGGCCGCGGGCCAGATCCACCACGTGGATGTAGTCGCGCACGCCGGTGCCGTCCGGGGTGGGATAGTCGTTGCCAAAGACATGCACCTTTTCCAGCTTGCCCACGGCCACCTTGGCGATATAGGGCATGAGGTTATTGGGGATGCCGTTGGGATCCTCGCCGATGAGGCCGGACTTGTGCGCACCAATGGGGTTGAAGTAGCGCAGCAGGGCCACGTTCAGGCTGGGGTCTGCCTTGCACACATCCTGCAGGATGCGCTCGGTGAACACCTTGGTCGTGCCGTAGGGGTTGGTGGTGGCACCGGTGGGGAAGTCCTCGGTGATGGGCACGCTGGCGGGGTCGCCATAGACGGTTGCGGAAGAGCTGAACACGAAGTTGTGGCAGTTGTGATGGCGCATCACGTCCAGAATGACCAGCGTGCAGTTGAGGTTGTTGTAATAGTATTCAATGGGCTTGGAAACACTCTCGCCCACGGCCTTGTAGGCTGCAAACTGGATCACAGCAGTAATGTCCGGGCACTCAGAGAAGATGTGCTCCACATCCTCGTGCTTGGTCATATCTGCCTTGTAAAAGCGGAAGTCCTTGCCGGTGATCTGCTTGATGCGGTCCAGCACCACCGGAGATGCATTATAATAGTTATCTGCCACAACAACGTCGTAGCCAGCGTTCAACAGTTCGATGCAGGTGTGGCTGCCGATATAACCGGCGCCGCCGGAAACCAAAATTGCCATAGCCTAGTACCTCTCTCACTCATTTACATTACAGTTGATGCCGGCATTCCCCGGCCTTGCCTAAAGAATACCGCTTTTATGGCTCAGAATCAAGGGATGCGTCTTCTATTTAGATGAATTTTTGTTGCATCTTTGTTTTTGAGATTTTGATTTAAAAACGTTTTTTGGCATTTTGTCATGGATAAAAGGCACGGTTTGTGCAAAACATAGAAATGGGGACGGGAGAACCCTCTCAGTCACGGCTTACGCCGTGCCAGCTTCCCCCTTTTGTCGCTGCGCGACATCTTCCCCCGGCCGGGGGAAGTCTTTCCTCTCAGGGGGAGCTTTATTCGCGCTGACCGGAAGATTCCAAAAAGCGCCCCCTTCGGGGGAGCTGGCTGCGACCATCGGGAGCAGACTGAGAGGGTTGTCGCCGTAGGCGACTGGGGGAGTTCTCCTCCTGCCACGCAAAAAACGTCTGCCGGAGCAGACGTTTTTGTGTGGTGCATCATTTTTTACAATTTTCCGCACTGCTTGCCGGTGAAAAAGCGCAGGGTGGTGGTGGCGCGGAACACCTTGCCTGCCCGCAACACCGTGGTGGGGAACTCCGGGTGGGAAGGGCTGCAGGGGTAGTGCTGGGTCTCCAGCGCAAAGCCGCCGTACTTCTGCATGGGCACGCCGCCCTTGCCGGGGGTGGGGCAGTCCTGCAAAAAGTTTCCGGTGTACAACTGGATGCCCGGCTGGGTGGTGTACAGCTTCATGCTGATGCCGGTCTTTTCACTGGTGACCCATGCGCAGATGCTCTGGCTGGAGCCGCGGGCGCGGTCGATCACAAAGCAGTGGTCGTAGCCACCGCCCACCATGGTGGTCTGGGCAAAGCCGGTGTCGATATCCCGGCCAATGAGCTTTCCCTCGGTAAAATCCATGGGGGTGTTTGCCACCGGCAGAATGGCACCGGTGGGGCAGGTCTGATTGTTGCCTTCCAGATAGTTAGAGGCATAGATGCGCAGCTTCTGGCCCAGAATATCGCCCTCACCGTTCAGGTTGAAGTAGCTGTGGTTCGTGAGGTTCACGATGGTATCCGCATCCGAAGAGACGCGGTAATCCATGCGGAAGGTATTGTCCTCGGTGAGGGTATAGCGCACCGCCAGCTTCAGGTTTCCCGGGAAACCGTCCTCACCGTCCGGGCTCTCGGCCTCCATCAGCAGGGTGTCGCCAAAGGCCTTCACCCGGTACAGTTTGCGCGAAAAGCAGCCGTGCAGGTGGTTGGGGCCGTTGTTTGCTTCCAGCTGGTAGGTCTTGCCGCCCACGCTGAAGGTGGCATTCTCGATGCGGTTTGCATAGCGGCCCACGAACGCGCCGCAGCAGGTGCTGCCGGAAGACGTGAAGTCATCCTCATAATCTGCCATGGTGTCGTGGCCCAGCACGACATCCACCGGGCCGTTCTTGGCCGGAACGATGATGTTTTTAATGATGCATCCGTAGTCCAGAACGCTCACCGTCAGGCCGCCGGGGTTGGAAAGGATGTACTCTGTAACATTTGCGCCCTGTTTGGTCACACCGAAGGGCTTGGAGCGGATCTGTGCCATTGGGCATTCGCCTCCTCAGATTTTACTCGGACATACAGTCAGGCAGACTTCCACTGTATTCTATCTTATTTATGATTATATCACAGTTTTATATCTTTGTGGGGAACGGATTTTAGAATTTGCATCCAATTTTTCCAGCTATTTTTTGTTGAAATTATTCAGTTGGCGGGGCATGTAACCGGAAAGAGGAGCTTCCCGCGCAGAGCGTTTTCGCGTGGATCAAGTTTCATGCCTTTTGTAAAAAGCATTACCGCCGGGTACGTTCTCTTTTGCGTGCCAAAAGAGAACCAGAAAAGCACCCGCTACTTTCGAGGCGCGGGAGGCACGAACTAGGGGCTGCTCGCCCCTAGTAACCCCAAAGCAGAAAGGCTCCATACAAAAAATCCAAGTCGCTCCGCTAGAGGATTTTTTGTGTTGCGCCGATTTTGAGTCGCTGCGCGACGGCGGTACGCCGACAGCAGCACATGCCGTTTGCCGTTACGACCTTTCCCGTGAAAACGCAATGCCGGGCGGTCCGCAGACCGCCCGGCATTGCTCTATTATAAATAATTCTTCCGCTGATGATACGCAAAGCAAAGCGGCGCGCATTCTAAATCGTCATGCTGTCGTCAGGCTTCCGGCTGTGCCGTGCCCGCAGACTTCTGCGCCGCAATGAACTCGGCTGCATCGTCCGGGATGTCGTCCAGATCATCGTCACTGCCAACATCCACGTTGAGCGGCGGCTTCTTGAACAGGATATCGTACAGCACCGGAACGATATACAGGGTCATCAGGGTGGCGTAGCTCAGGCCGCAGATGATGACGATGGCCATGCCGCTCATCAGCTGGCTTGCCATATCGCCGCTGAACACCAGCTGCAGCATGGCCAGCACGGTGGTCAGGGTGGTCATGAGGATGGGGCGCATACGGGTCTTGCCGGTAGCCACCAGCGCAGCGCGGCGCTCCATGCCGCCAATGCGCAGCTGGTTTGCATAGTCCACGAACACGATGCCGTTGTTGACAACAGTGCCCATCAGCACGATGAAGCCCATCAGGGAGATCATGGTGAGCTGCTGGCCGGTGATCAGCAGGCCCAGCAGGCCGCCGGTAAAGGCCAGCGGCACCGTGAACAGCACGATGAAGGGGGACAGCAGGCTCTGGAACTGTGCCACCATGACCAGATATACAAAGGGCAGGGCCAGAGCCATCCACTGCACCATTTCGTTCACCATGTAGTCGGTGCCCTCGGTCTCGCCGCCCAGCGTGGTGCTGCAGCCCTCCGGCATCTCACCGCTGGCTGCGTACTCATCCAGCTTCTTCTGCAGCACGCGGGACTGCACCATGGTGTTGTAGCCATCCAGCGTATCTGCCGTAACGGTGACAAACTCGGTCTGGTTCTCGCTGGTAATGGCATCCGGTGCGGTGCCGGTGGTCCAGCTGGCGATATCGTTCAGGGTGCAGGTACCATTGGTCACTGTGCCGTCTGCCGACATTTCGGTGGTCTCAAAGGTAAGCTCCATCATGTTTTCCTTGGTGACAGGGTCCAGATTGTCCGTGATCTGGACATCCATGGTGGTGCCGTTCACCGTGACGGGGGTCTGGGCCGTGGCGGTGGTGGTGAGCTTTGCCGCGATCTGCTGGTACACCTGCGCAACGGTCAGGCCGTAGGCGCGCACCTTGTCGCGGTCCACCTTCAGGATGATGGTGGCATCGCCGCTGCCAAGGCCGTTGTCCGCATTGGCAAAGCCCTCGGTATCGTTGACGATCTCCATTACCTTCTCGGAAACGGTGGTCAGCGTTTCCGGATCCTTGCCGTAGACCTTGACCGACAGGCCGGTGGCCAGCTGGCTGGTCAGATCATCTGTCATGCCGTACAGCTTGACCTCAGCGGTGCAATTCTCGATCTGGGACACTGCATCCTCCATGGCCTGCCGGGTCTTTTCCACCTCACGGGAGGAAAGGCTCTTGCTCATCATAACATTGATCTTGTATCTGCCGTAGGCATTGGCGGAGTTCAGGATATCGGTAATGGCGGTGGGCAGGCCCAGCTGGCTGATATCCAGACCGGCCATGCTGGTGTCGAGGGTGATGCCCACCTCTTCCACGTTTTCTACATTCAGGGCCACCTCTGCCACCTGACCCGCAATGGCATAGGATTCCTCCTTGGTCAGGCCGTCGGCGGTGGACAGGGTGATCTGCGCCTCGTTGCTGGTGATACTGGGCAGCAGCTCCACGCCCATGTTCAGCACCTGCCAGCCGCTGAACACCAGCAGCACCACCGCCGCGATCAGGGGCAGGGCACGGTGCTGCAGGCACCATTCCAGACTATGGGCATACTTTTCCTGCACCTTTTCAAACCAGGCAAGGCGCTTGGGTTCAGCTTTTTTCAGCACAGTAGAGGATGCCGCCGGGACCACCGTGAGCGCCACGATGAGGGAGGCCATCAGGCAGTAACCGATGCACAGGGACATGGGCATCATCAGGCTGCGCACAATGCTGGCCGAGAACACCACCGGCAGGAACACGCACACCGAGGTAAGGGTGGAGGCCACCACCGACATGCCCACCTGTTTTGTGCCCTGCACGGCAGCGCGGGCCGCAGGCACGCCGCGGCTGCGCAGACGGTAGACGTTCTCAATGACGACCACCGAGTTATCCACCAGCATACCAATGCCGAGGGAAAGGCCGGCCAGGGTCATCACGTTCAGGTCCAGCCCGGTAAAGTACATGAGCACCACCGCGAACAGAACGGACAGCGGGATGCTGATGCCGACCACGAGGGTGGGCTTGATATCCTTCAGGAAGATGGCCAGCACGATGATGGCCAGTGCAGCGCCCACCACCATGCTGGTGAGGATGCTCTGGATGACGATGGTGATGTAGTTGCCCTGATTGGACAGCACCACCATGTGCAGGCCGTCGTATTGTTTTTCCAGCTCTTTAAATGCGGTCAGGCAGTTGTCGGAGACCTCGCCTGCACTGGAAGTCGCATTCTTATAAATTTTGAGGATGGATGCCTTTTCGCCGTTCAGGCGGGTGTAGCTGTCGGCGGAGTTATCAATGACCTCCACATCCGCCACATCAGAAAGGCGCACGTCGCCGTAGCCCTCCACATGCAGCAGCAGGGCACCGCTGATATCCTTCACACTGTCGTACTCTTCGCCGACTTTCAGCAGCCAGGACTCGCCGTCCTTATCCTGCACGTAACCGGCCGGCATGGAGAAGTTCTGGGCATAGATGAGCTGCGCCAGCGTTTCAATGTCCAGCTGCTTTGTCACATCGGCCTGTGCCAGAGCGTTGGTCTTGGCCGTCTCGTACTCTGCCTTAGCAGCCTCCAGCTGCTTTTCGTACTCGTTCAGCATTTCACGCGCTTCGGTGAACTGCATATAGGCGTTGAGCTGCTGCTGGGAGAAGCTGCCCAGTGCGCCGGAGAACTCGGTCATCAGCTGGGGCACATTGTCCATGGCCTTGATGGTGCTTTCCAGCGTGTTATAGACCACATTCAGGCTTTCCTGCAGCTGCATCTCATTGGCAAGATCCTCTGCGGTGCTGCCTTCGGAGCCGGTCTCGGTGTTCACGCGCTCCTGCAGTTTCTGCAGGGCGGTAGTGAGCTTATCGGTAATGGTGCGCAGCTCAGCCACAATATCGATCAGAGAGTCGATATCCCGCATACCGGTCTCGTTGAACTTGTCCATGACCTTCTGCAGACCGTCGCGCACCTCGATCAGGGCCTGCTGGATCTCAGGCTCCTTGACCACAGCGATCAGGCTGTTCACACTTTCCAGAAGAGCCTGCGCCTGCGCGCGCACCGTTTCCACTGCGGTGCCCACCTCGGTGCTCATCTGGCTCATGACCGAGTTGGACACCGTATTGCCAAAGTTTTTCAGCTGCTTTTCGTATTCCCTGCGTCCGGCGGTGATCTGTGCCTCGGCGCTTTCCAGCTGGGAGCGGGCTGCAGCCAGCTGGGTATCGATCAGTTCCAGCAGCTTTGCGTTGATCTCGTCGATCTTATCCTGATTGAGCTGCACCTGCACCAGCTTTTCCACCAGACCGCTGGACGAAACGCTGGACACACCGCCCTTGCGCTGCACTTCCGGCACAAGGGTGTTCTGGATAAACTCAGAAAGCTCGTACTGGTCGGCACCTTCGCGGCTGACAGCCACCGTCATGAAAGCGTTCATGTTGAGGCTGTACTCAATGATGGAGGGGGTCAGGCAGGTGCTGGGCAGGTCGCTTTTGGCCTGATCCAGCTTGTTGGACACCTTGACCAGCGCGCTGTTCATATCCGTATCCTCGGTAAACTCCATCAGCAGCAGGCTGTAGTTTTCTGCCGATGTTGCGGTGATCTTGGACACGCCCGGCACTGTGAGCGAGTTCTGCAGCACATCCGAGACCTCGCTCTCCACGCGCTCCGGGCTTGCGCCGGGATACACGGTGACCACCATCAGATACGGTGTGTTCACGTTGGGCAGCAGGTTCGTATCCATCTTTGTGACCGCCACAAAGCCCAGGATCAGGATCATGACCACTGCAACCAGCACCGTAAACGGCTTTTTGACACTGAATTTTTCCATTTTCTCCTACCGTTTCTCTGCCTTGCCGCAAAGCAGGACAGCTGCTTTCCCTGCGGGAAAGGCTACACTTCAACATTTTTATTATACACGCAAGCCCCCGCCTTGCAAGAGCGGGGTGGGATTCTTTTGCGATTCTTTGGATACTTTCGCAAGATTTTAACATTTGCCGTTCCGTTTTTCCATTTTCCGGCTGCGGGTGCGACCAAATTCGGTCAGTCTTCCTTTATGGATACGCGGCAGCAGGGCAGATTGTTGCACCTTTTTAAAATTTTTCTGCTGAAGCGCCAGAGCCGCTTTTTGTTTTTTGCGTGGAAATGTGCATTTGAATATGTTATACTAGAGTACAGAATGGATCAGCAGGCTCTTTTTCGGGCCTTATCCTATAGATTCGACCGATAAAAACGAGGAACACTATGAAAAAAGTCATCTCCGTCCGTTTCAAAGAGAACGGCAAAAGCTATTATTTTGATCCCGCCGGGGCCGACATCAAAACCGGCGAATATGTGATCGTGGAGACCGCCCGCGGCGTTGAGTGCGGCGAGGTGGTGCAGGGCGTGAGGGAGATCGCCGATGCGGCAGTGCCCAAGGCCCTCAAGCCCATTACCCGCATGGCCGACAGCGTGGATATCCGCCGGATGCGCCAGAACCGTGAGGACGAAAAGCGCGCCTACCGCACCTGTCAGGAGTGCATTGCCCGCCACGGCCTGGAAATGAAGCTTGTGGAGGCCGAGTATACCCTAGACCGCTCCAAGATCATGTTCTACTTTACCGCCGATGGCCGCGTGGACTTCCGCGAGCTGGTCAAGGATCTGGCCGGTATCTTCCACACCCGCATCGAGCTGCGCCAGATCGGCGTGCGGGATGAGAGCAAGATGATCGGCGGCCTTGGCATCTGCGGCCAGCCCTTCTGCTGCAGCCGCTTTTTAAAGGACTTCCAGCCCGTCTCCATCAAGATGGCCAAGGAGCAGGGCCTTTCGCTGAACCCCACCAAGATCAGCGGTGCCTGCGGCCGGCTGATGTGCTGCCTTGCCTACGAGGAAAGCGCCTACGAGTACCTGAACAGCATCATGCCCATGGTGGGCAGCACCGTGCGCACGCCGGACGGTCTTGGCACCGTGCTGGAGGTGAACCCGGTCTCCGGCTACCTGCGGGTGCGCTGCGGCACCGAGAGCCTTTCGCCCCGTTACTATAAGGTGGGCGTGTGCGAATATATCAGCGGCGGCAAGCGTGCGCCCCGCCGCCCGGACCCGGACGACGATTACTCCGGCGTGCGCAACCCGGCCCCGGTGGTGGCTTCCTCCGACGATGGCGAAAAGCGCTGCGCGGGCGGCGGCTGCGCCCGGAAGCGCGCTGCCGAAAAGGAGTGAGGGACGCGCCGGAGGTTCTGAGGGGTTAGTCTGCTAAAACTAACTATTCTTCGTGATTTTTGCCAAAAAACTCCTGCAAATTTGGCCATAAGTTAGCCTGTGCTTTTGTGCAACCCAACAAAAAACAGACTTTTGTGTTTTTCGGGTCACGGTTAGTCTTGCCTTTTCTCACCTGCTTTGTTAAAATGCAGGCAAGGATATGATTTCCGGAGAGACATGCACAGCCGTGCCATACATGACTCTTCATACAATACTTCGGGCACGGAGATAAAAAGGAGAGTTTATTATGGCACACAAGGTTTCTGACGCATGTGTTGGCTGCGGCGCTTGCGAGGGCGCTTGCCCGGTTGGCGCTATCACCGTTGATGGTGTTGCTTCTGTGAACGCAGACGCTTGCATCGACTGCGGCGCTTGCGAGGGTGCTTGCCCCACCGGTGCTATCACTGCTGAATAATTTTAGCAGCTGCACAAAAAACGCATCAAAAGCAGCAGGCCTGTCCAAAGCAGGTCTGCTGCTTTTTGTTTTGCAGTAATTCGCACAAATTCCCCGAGCAATTCCACGCATTTTTTTGAGAGGGTACGGCACACTTATCTATGGAACATTCTACCGAAGTCTTGTATAATAGAACTATGGTTTATTGCTCGCCGGAGCATCGTTTTGGCTCCGACGCGCTGCTGCTGGCCCGTTTCTGTGAGCCAAAGCGCGCCCAGAAGGCCGCAGACCTGTGCTCCGGCTGCGGCATCGTGGCGCTGGAATGGCACGACCGCGGCCACCGCGGCCCCTGCATGGGGCTGGAGCTGCAGCCCGAGGGCAGCGCTCTGCTTTCCGCTGCGGTGCAGGAGCAGGACATCGGGCACATTGAGCCTGTCTGTGCCGACCTGCGCGCTTTCCGGCAGGGCGAGGGCAGTTTTGACGTGTGTGCGTGCAATCCGCCCTATTTCACGGATGGGCCCCAAAGCCAAAACGCAGCCCACGCCCTTGCCCGGCACGAGAACACCTGCACACTGGACGATGTGTGCCAGTGTGCGTTCCGCCTTTTGAAGGACGGCGGGCGCTTTGCGCTGTGCCACCGGCCGGAACGGCTGGCGGAGGTGCTGGCGGTGCTGCGGGCTTCCCGGCTGGAGCCGAAGCGGCTGGCCTTTGTAAAGAACAAGGCGGACGGCGCGCCATGGCTCTTCCTTGTGGAAGCGCAGAAGAACCGCAAGACCGGCCTGCGGGTGGAGCCGGATGTGTTGATCAGCGCCGGTGCGGCGTTATATGGGAGGTAAACTATGGCAGGAACTCTTTATATCGTGGCAACGCCCATCGGCAATCTGGACGATATGCCGCCGCGCGTAGCGGCCACCTTTGGCGCGGCAGACTTTATTGCCGCCGAGGACACCCGTGTGACCATGAAGCTGCTGAACTTTCTGGGCCTGAAAAAGCCCATGGTCAGCTACTATGAGCACGCCCTGCAGAAGGGTGAGGGCATCCTGCGCCGCATTGAAGCAGGCGAGAGCTGTGCCCTGTGCAGTGATGCGGGCATGCCCTGCGTCTCCGACCCGGGCGAGGTGATCGTGCGGGACGCACTGGCCCGGGGCATCAAGGTAGTGCCGGTGCCGGCGGCTTCCGCCTGCGTCACAGCGCTGGCCGTGTCCGGGCAGGACACCTCCCGCTGGGTGTTCGAGGGCTTTCTGCCCGTGAACCGCAAGCAGAAAAAAGAGCGGCTGGCTGAGCTTTTGCAGGAAAAGCGCACCACCATCTTTTACGAAGCGCCCCACAAGCTGCGCACCACGCTGGACGATCTGGCCAATGCCTTTGGCGCAGACCGCAGCATCACCCTGTGCCGGGAGCTGACCAAGCTGCACGAGGATATCTGGAAGACTACCCTCGGCGAGGCGGTGGAGCACTACAAGACCAACGAGCCGCGCGGCGAGTATGTGCTGGTGATGGCCGGTGCGCCGGAGACCGCCGACCCGGAGCAGGAGCTGACGCTGGAGCAGGCAGCGCAGCGGGCGCTGGAGCTGACCGGGCAGGGCTTTGGCCCCACCGCCGCAGCCAAGGCGGCGGCACAGGGCACACCTTATTCTAAAAGCGAAGTGTACAAGCAGCTGCTGGTATTGCAACAGGGCCAGCAGGCTGGTGAATGACAGCATCTCAGGTAAATGGTAATAGAGGAGGACCCCTTTTGTGACAAAGCTTCTGGTTTTGAGCGACAGCCACGGCGGACGTGCCGCCATTGAGCGCGTGCTGATGAAAGAGAGCAAAAGCATCGATGCCCTGATCTTTCTGGGCGACGGCCTGCGGGATCTGGAACTGGCTCTGACGCTGTACCCCAAGCTGCGGGCCTACTCGGTGGCGGGCAACTGCGATTACGGTGCACTGGAACCCACCGACGGCCTTGCCGCCTTTGACGGCGTGGTGATCTTTTACACTCACGGTCATATGTACGGTGTGAAATACGATCTGGATACGCTGGCAGATGCCGCATCTGCCCGGGGTGCCGAGGTGGCGCTGTTCGGCCACACCCACATCCCCCATGCAGAGACCCGCAGCGGGGTGTTCCTGTTCAACCCCGGCTCCTGCGGCCGGTGTTACACCGGGCCGGATACCTACGGCATCCTGACGCTGGACGAAGGCAAAGTGACCGCCTATGAACATAAAGAGGTACCCAAACAATGAGCATCAATGAGGTGCGCTATCTGCCGGAATGCGGCAGCACCAACGCTTACGTGAAGGAGCATTTTGAAGAGTTCGGCCCGGTGGGTGCGGTGTATACCGAGAACCAGACCGCAGGCCGGGGCCGTCTGGGCCGCAGCTGGGTGAACGCCGAGGGCAAGGCCCTGTATTATACAGTAGCCATCCGGGAACCGCTGGCCCAGCCTACCACCCTGCCGCTGCTGGCAAGCCTTGCCGTGCGCACCCAGCTCAAGCTGCGCTACGGCGTGGACTGCCAGATCAAGTGGCCCAACGACCTTCTGCTCAACGGCAAAAAGATCGTGGGCATCCTGTGCGAGGGCGTGAGCTACGGCTACCAGCAGCAGGGCCGGGGCATTTTGTGCGGCATCGGCATCAATCTGGCCCAGCCGCAGAGCTACTTTGATGCCGCCGGTCTGCCCAACGGCACCTCGCTGGCGCTGCAGGGCGCAAAGGTGGATCTTTCCACCGACCCCGCATGGCTGGCCGAGGGCCTGACCGACTTTGGCTTTGACCGCAACATGTATGTGTTTGCCCGCGATGGCTTTGCACCCTTCCGGGAGGAATACAAGGCCGCCTGCGTCAATCTGGGCCGCCGGGTCACCTTCGACCTGCCGGACGGCGGGCAGGGTGCAGGCGAAGCCGTCGATGTGGACGAAGAGGGCCGTCTGGTGGTGCGCACCGACAGCGGCGAAGTGCACGTTTTTACCGGCGAAGTATCGGTGCACGGCATCTACGGTGCCGTGTAAAAGCACTCTTTATCATAAAATATCACCGCAGGGAACTGATGAGGGCGCAGGACAGCCGCGATAGGTAAACCCTCTCAGTCACGGCTTACGCCGTGCCAGACTCCCCCTTTTGTCACCTGCGGTGACATCCGTTTCCCTCTTTGTCACCTGCGGTGACATTTCTCCCCGGCCGGGGAGAATCTGTCCCGGAGCGGGGGAAGTCTTTCCTCTCAGGGGGAGCTTTTTGCTATCCTCCGGACAGGCGCGCACGCTGTTAAAAGGCATTCTTTTCCTGCAGAACTGTTCTTCATGTGCGCACAGTTTTGGAATTATATGGAAATTTTTCGCACGCTTTTGCCCAAATTTCCCGCAAAATGCTTGAATAAACGAATTTTTTGTAAATTTCTTGTGTACATTTCCAGTTGCCAATTCAGTCATACTTTAGTATAATAGAGTATGTGCCAGCGCGTCCTTTTGGATGGGATGCGCGTGTTTAGGAAATCGGAAAACGGACAGCACAAGCGCCCTGCCCCCAAAAGCAAGGCGCTTGTGCTGTCGCAAGGAGTGCAAGCATGAAAGATCAAGAATCCTTCAAGCCGTATATTCCTGCGGAAAAGATCACCGCAGAAATGACGGCGACCTCTGTGATCATGGGCATCATCCTGTCTGTGGTCTTCGGCGCTGCAAATGCCTATCTGGGCCTGCGCGTCGGCATGACTGTTTCTGCCTCCATCCCGGCAGCAGTCATTTCTATGGGCGTGATCCGCGTCCTGCTCAAGAAGAACTCCATTCTGGAGAGCAACATGGTGCAGACCATCGGTTCCGCAGGCGAGAGCCTGGCCGCCGGTGCCATCTTCACCATGCCCGCACTGTTCCTGTGGGCAAAAGAGGGTCTGTGCGACAAGCCCAGCATCCTGGAGATCACCCTGATCGCCCTGTGCGGCGGCATTCTGGGCGTTCTGTTCATGGTGCCCCTGCGCAACGCCCTGATCGTCAAGGAGCACGCCACCCTGCTGTACCCGGAAGGCACCGCCTGTGCAGACGTTCTGCTGGCCGGTGAAGAGGGCGGTGCAAACGCCTCCACCGTGTTCTCCGGCATGGGTCTGGCAGCCATCTTCAAGTTCATCGTCGATGGCCTGAAGATGATCCCCGCCGACATTGCCGTGGCCTTCAGCTCCTTCAAGGGTGCTCTGGGCATGGAAGTGTACCCCGCTCTGCTGGGCGTGGGCTACATCGTCGGCCCCAAGACCGCTTCCTACATGTTCACCGGTTCTCTGGTGGGCTGGATGGTCATTATCCCGCTGATCTGCCTGTTCGGCGCAAACATCTCCCTGTACCCGGCAGCAGCCGGCACCACCATTGCTGATCTGTATGCAGCAGGCGGTGCAGACGCCATCTGGTCCAACTACGTCAAGTATATCGGCGCAGGTGCCATTGCTACCGGCGGTATCATCTCGCTGATCAAGAGCCTGCCTCTGATCGCATCCACCTTCCGTGATGCCATGAAGAGCATGAAGGGCGGCAGTGCTTCCGGCACCTCCCGTACCGAGAAGGACCTGCCCATGCCCTTTATTCTGGGCGGCATCCTGCTCATCATCCTCATCATCTGGCTGGCTCCGGCCATCCCCGTCAGCCCGCTGGGTGCTCTGCTGATCGTCATCTTCGGCTTCTTCTTCTCCACCGTCTCTGCACGTATGGTCGGCATGATCGGCAGTTCCAACAACCCGGTCTCCGGCATGACCATTGCCACCCTGCTGATCGCTACCATGATCCTGAAGGCCACCGGCAACGTTGGCATCGAGGGCATGATCGGCTCCATGGCCATCGCCTCTGTCATCTGCATCTGCGCTGCCATTGCTGCGGATACCTCTCAGGACCTGAAGACCGGCTACCTGCTGGGTGCGACCCCGGTCAAGCAGCAGATCGGTGAGCTGATCGGCGTGATTGCCGCCGGTCTGGCCATCGGTGGTGTGCTGTACCTGCTGGACAGCGCATGGGGCTACGGCGGTGCCGAGGTCCCCGCACCGCAGGCTACCCTGATGAAGATGATCGTCGAGGGCATCATGGGCGGCAACCTGCCCTGGAACCTGGTGTTCACCGGTGTGTTCCTTGCCATTGCTCTGGAGGTCCTGCGCATCCCCGTGATGCCGTTCGCCATCGGCCTGTATCTGCCCATCTACCTGAACACCTCCATCATGATCGGCGGTGTTGTGCGCTGGTTCATGGACAGCCGCAAGAATGTTGACGCGAAGCTCAAGGAAGAGCAGACCACCCGCGGCACCCTGTTCTGTGCCGGTATGATCGCAGGCGAGGGCCTTGTGGGCATCCTGCTGGCTGTGTTTGCCGTGTTCGGCATCAGCACTGCCCTGAGCATTGATCTGGGCAACATTGGCGGCGTGGTCCTGATGATCGTGATGATCGCATGCCTGCTGGCCTTCTCCATGAAGAAAAAGAAGAACTGATGAGTAAGAAAAAGCAGTCCATCAACTATCTGGACCTCATTCCGCAGCGGGCGGAAACCCTGCGCTGGCACACAGACGAAGCCACCGGCCTTATCACCCTTGAGGTGGAGAACACCGGTGTGTTCAACACGATCGCGCAAAAAGTGTTTCATAAACCGCGCACCACACAGGTGCATCTGGACGAGACCGGCAGCTATCTCTGGCCGCTGATCGACGGCCAGAAGACCGTTGCAGACCTTGCTGAATGCATGAAGCAGCAGTTTGGCGAAAAGGCCGAACCGCTGTACCCGCGCATCATCAAGTACTTCCAGATCGTGGAATCTTACCACTTTATCAAGTTCCTCAACCAATAAGCACAAAAGAAGCGGCGCTCAGAGCCTGTTGCAAGGCACTGAGCGCCGCTTTTCTTATTCTTTTTTGCTGCTCCAATCTACCGCATCTGTGGCCACGGCATTTTATCTTCTGCGCCTTCTCCTTTTAAGGCTCAGCGAGCCACCGCCCGCGGCAAGAGTGACCGCTGTTAATGCAGCGAGGATGAACAGCAGTGCACACAGCAGAAGCGCTGTGGCTTTGGTGTCGGTGCGGAAATCGGAGACATACTCCTTGTGGGTCACAAGGTCCACCGTGCCCACTTCATCGCCGTCCAAATACACGGTGGCTGTACCCACCACACTGCCGCTCTTGACGGTGGCCGCAATGCTCTCCGGCAGGTCGAAGGAGTAGGTGACGATATCATCCGCGTGGCCGTAGCCGCTCACCGGTGCGGCAGCATACAGCTCCACTGCCGGTTCGGTGCGGCACTTGGTCAGCGCCACGGTGGTGATCTCGGTCTGGGTGTCCACCAGCGGACGGTCGGCAAAGCTGGCAAAGGCCCAGTCGAACAGATCATCGCACTCGGCAAAGAGGTGGTCCGGCGTATCGCAGCCAAGGATCACCAGCCCGTAGGTGTGGCCGTCCTTTTCCGCAAAGGCAACGATGCAGCGGCCTGCCAGCGTGGTAAAGCCGCCCTTGACCCACCGGACATACTCCCGGTAGTTGGCGCTCTCGCTGTTCATCAGGCTGTTGGAGCTGCTGATGGTATGCTCGGCCTTGCGGAGGTTCGTGGCCGGCAGGACATAGCTGGCGGTGCCCGCCACCTGTGCAAAGGTCTGGTTTGCCGCACAGGCGGCGGCGATCTTTGCCAGATCCTGCGCGGTGGACACGTTGCCGTAGTCAAACAGGCCGTGGGCACAGGTAAAGTTCGTGCCGGTGCAGCCCAGCTCCTGGGCACGGGCGTTCATCTGCTTGACGAAATCCAGCACGCTGCCGCCCACATCGTAGGCAATGACGCTGGCGGCGTCGTTGGCGCTGACGATGAGCATGGCGTTCAGCAGGTCGATGCGGCGCACCGTCTCGCCGATGCGCAGGCCCATAGTGGTGCCGTTGGCGTTCTGGATATCCCGGAACTCCTGGGTCAGCGCGGTGGGCACGGTCACTTCACCGTTCAGATCCTTGCCGCTTTCCAACAGCAGCAGGGCCGTCATGAGCTTGGTCAGGCTGGCAACATACTGCTGCTGGCCGGCGTTCTGGTTCAGGATGGTCTTGCCGGTGTCGGCGTTGAACAGGTACACCGCCTCGGTCTCGCTGGCGGTCTGGATGGGCATGGGATATACCGCAAGGCCCGGCAGTGCAGCAGCAGCGGCCAGTGCCAGCGTGAGCACCAGCGCCGTCATGCGGCGGAAGATGGTGTTTTTGAACATGAGCGTGCCCCCTTGTATCTGCTTGCCGACGCACGGCAAAAATTTTTGTTTTGAAACAGCTCCTACTTGCCGGAAAGGCTCTGGCTTGCTATACTACTTTAAAGAATACCATAAACCAGCCAAAAGAGAAAGAGAGAAAGGCGGTTTTTAACAATGTTTCTGTCCTTTTGTGGAAAAGTTCCCCGCAATGAGGGGGCTGCGTTCGTTGCGCCCAACGCCACCGTGCAGGGCGATGTGATCCTCAAAGCCGGTTCCACGGTGTGGTACGGGGCCGTGCTGCGCGGCGACGACGGCCAGCTTATCATCGGCGAGAACTCCAACGTGCAGGACAACGCCGTGCTGCACTGTGATGTGGGCGGGGCCGTGACGCTGGGCAGGAATGTCACCGTAGGCCACAGTGCGCTGGTGCACGGGTGCACGGTAGGGGACGGCAGCCTCATCGGAATGCACGCCACCCTGCTCAACCACTGTGTCGTGGGCAAAAACTGCATCATCGGCGCGGGTGCGCTGGTGCCGGAGGGCATGGTGATCCCGGATAACTCGGTGGCTGTGGGCGTGCCCGCAAGGGTTATCAAGCAGGTAAGCGCGGCCCAGATCGAGGCCAACCTGCACAACGCCGCCCACTACGTGGAGCACGGCAAGCTTCACGCCGCCGAGCTTGCCAAGGGCTGACCCTGTGCCGATTTTACAGTTTTTTACCATATTTTTTCGTCTTTCCGCCAAAAAGCCGACATTTTAATTGACACCTGCGGTCTTGTCTGCTATAGTGAAATTGGCAGTTTATGTCATTCTGGAATACCAGAATTTTTGTACACCGCGCTGTTTGGTTTTTTCATTGGGGGAATTTTGTAAAAAGTTCATTGTGGGATGTTTTTTCACAAAAATGTAATGACTTTTCACTTAAAATCGGGTATACTATACCTTGCGGGGAGGCGGGGCCGCAACCGTCTTTCCGCACATGATTCCTCCTCACACCAAAGCAATACCCCAAACAGAAACTCCCTCCGGTGTACCGCAAGCGCCGGAGGGAGTTTCTGTTTGCATCAGCTTTTGTATTTTATGATTTCCTGCAATCAAAGGAGAGATTTTTATGTCTGAACTGATCACCCGCCGTACTTTTTTAAAGGCCACTGGTGCCGCCGCACTGGTCGCTGCCGCCGGCAGTATGCTGGTTGGCTGCGGAGATGGAGCGTATGCTTCCACTCCCGAAAATCTGGTTGCTCCTCCCATCGATAATAGCGATTTCGCTAATTTTGGCTCTTTTACGGCAGATATCGGCCCTTTGAGCGGGCAGTGGACTTCCAGCTCCATCTATGAATTTGATACCCGCCACAACTATTTCTACACCGGCTTCAAACTGGATAATGAAAGCGGCAGCAGTGATGTCACCGTCAGCACCAGCAACTTTGCTTTCAGCCATACCGATGGCGGCACTGGTAAGGTATGTGGTCTTGGATACAAAGGTCTGAACAGCAGCAAAACCGCCTATGTATTCAACCAGTCTCTTGCTGTTCCTGCAGGCCGGTCCAAAACCGTTATTCTTTTCATCGACATCGGCCCCGTCACTACCTCTTCTTTCGATAAATTCTATAGAGGAACCATAACCATCACGCTGAGTAAACTTAATAATCAAACGGCCACCTTTACTTTTAACGGCCTGATCAGCGACCCTTCCTCTACCGTTTCCTGACAGTAAAACTCCCCTGAAATGCCGTAAAAAGCCTTTCGGGGGAGTTTTTGTTTACAGCGCGCGGAACTTTGCCGCAAACACGCTGAGCACGATTTTAGGGTTCACCTGCACGCCAAGGCGCTGGATGGCGGCTTCGGCCAGACGCAGGGCACGCTGGGCGGCAATGCCCTGCACCGGTGCGTGGGGGCTTTGCCGCAGGCCCGCTGCCGCCACCGCACGGAAGTCCGTCAGCAGGGCGGCGGCACCGGCCTTGTCCTTTTCGTAGGCGGCCAGCAGGCAGGCTGCGGCATAGCTGTCACGGTCAGCAGCGGCCTTTGCCAGCTGCAGGGCCTTTTCCACCTGTGCGGTGCGGGCTTCGTCCTGTGCGGCGGCAAGCACCGTGCCAATGTGCCCGTCGAACAGTTCGCTGTACAGCGCGGCCGTCTTTTTGTCCACCCCCTGTGCGGCGCAGTAGCGGGCGCACTGCTCCGGCGAGACAGGAGCCACTGCAAAGCTGACGCAGCGGCTGCGGATGGTGGGCAGCACGCCTGCCAGCGAATCCGCCGTAAGCAGGAACAGCACCCCCTCCGGCGGCTCTTCCATCACCTTCAGCAGGGCATTGGCGGATTCCTCGTTCATCTTTTCCACGTGGTAGAGCAGCACGGCACGGCCCTCGGCCGAAAGGCTGGTGTTGAAGATCTCGCTGCGCATAGCCTTGACCTGACTGACCAGATATTTTCCGCCTGCGCCCATACCGGCAACGCTGATCGCTTCACGCACGATGCCAGTCTCCACATGGCCGCTGTCGCGGTCGCCGGGCTTACCCACAGCACGGCAGCATTCGCCCCGCAGAAGGGCCTCAGCGGGCGCTCCGCCTGCAGGGTAAAGATAATCTGCCGCAATGCAGCGGGCCGCAAAACCGGCTCCAAGGCCCTCTTCACCCACCAGCAGCACGCTGTGGGTCAGGCGGCGGGCTGCCAGCATCAGCTGCACGCTGCTTTTCAGTTCTGCATTGCCCTCCATGCGGTCCAGCATCATGGTGTTTCTCCTTACCTTCTGTTTCTCCGCTTCCACTGCTCACGGCGTACCCATGCGCGGACGGAACGATAAGCCATCGGGCCAAAGAACAGCCAGACGTTCGCCATGCTGAGCAGCAGGCTCAGCTTTTGCGGCAGCGGCGCGCCCAGAAAGCTGAGCACCCACAGTGCTGCCGCAAAAAAACCAAAGTATTTCACCCGGACGGGGATGACAAAGAACAGCAGCACCTGTACTTCCGGGTACAGCATGGCAAAGGCCAGCAGCAGCGAAAGGGACAGGCAGTAGGTGCTGCCGGTCACGCCGGTGAGCAGGCAGGCCAGCACGGTGCCCAGCATCCCGGAAAGCAGATACACCGTATAGCGGAAATCGCCCCACTCCTGTTCCAGCGCTGTGCCGATGAACCATGTGAAATAGATGCCCAGCACCGCGCTGAGGATGCTGCCGCCGTAAGAGGGGATGAACGCAAAGGTGATGATGCGCCAGATCTGGCCGCGCAGCAGAAAATAGCGGCTGAGTGCCAGCCAGACACTGACGGTCTGGTTGACAAACAGCTCGATGGCCAGCACAAGGATCTGCCCGCCCACCAGAATGTTGGTCAGATTCGGGATGCCGAAGCGGCCGTATTTGCGCTCCAGCTGGTTGAGCCAATTGTTCATATAGGGTGCCTCCAACGCATTGTATTCCGATATCGGTGAGTTTTGCCGCATTTTTCTGCTGTTATTGTACCATGATTGGCCGGGGCATTCAAGGCAATGCCCCAGTGTGGAAAACTGCCGCATCTTCCGCCCAAAAATACAGCTGTCAAGCGGATCTTGCGGCACAAAAGCACAACCGGAAAGTGTATGGAGTTTCCTGTCTGGAATGAACTTTTCACTTTTTCCACCGGGTTTTCCACCGTTTTTGTGAAGAAAAGGGCAAGTTTTCCATGAGGTTTTCCACTTTTTCCACCGGGTTTTCCACAACAAAAGGGCATCAGCCCTATACACACCGTAATTCAGGCCGCAGCTTTCTGGTAAGTTTTGGGCAAAAATGCGGGCATTCTGCCTTTTATAAAAAAGAAAGTCGAAGGATTTTCTTTGTATTCTACAAACCGTTTCCGGGCGGTGATTTATTTTTCTCCAATCTGGAATGAACCGGTCACAAGTTTTCAACACCGGGCCGCTGCCGTTTTTCCGTGTGGAAAAGGCGGGGAAACATGCAGTTTTCCACACCGGAAAAAGCAATGCCGGGCAGTCACTTCAAGACCGTCCGGCATTGCTTTATTCTTTACATCATATTGTGGAATACCAGCTGTGCGATCTGGAAATACAGGATCAGGCTGCAGGCGTCCACGATGGTGGTGATGAAGGGGGTAGCCATGATGGCCGGGTCTGCACCCAGCTTCTTTGCAGCCAGCGGCAGCATACCGCCCACCAGCTTTGCCAGAATAACGCTGAAGAACAGCGACACGCTGACCACGATGGCATAGCCCATCACGTTGCCGTACTGGCCGGGGAAGAGGAAGGTGTACATCAGGTAGATGCGCAGGCCGTTCACGATGCCCAGCACCGCGCCCACGATGGCAGACACCCGCAGCTCCTTGCCCAGCACCCGCATAAAGTCGGCAGGCTCTACCTCACCCAGAGCCAGGCCGCGCACCATCAGGGTGCTGATCTGGTTGCCGCAGTTGCCGGCGGTATCCATCAGCATGGGCATGAAGGAGACCAGCAGCGGCAGGCTGACAAAGGCCTCTTCATAGTGGGTGGTGACCATGCCGGTAAAGGTGGCGGACAGCATCAGGATCAGCAGCCATGGAATGCGCTGCTTCGCGTGGGTCCAGACGCTGGTGCCGAAGTAGGTGGTGGCATCGTCGTCCGGCAGAATAGCAGCCATCTTCTGCATATCCTCGGTGCTCTCGTCGGTCAGAACGTCGATTGCATCGTCGATGGTGATGATACCCACGAACATGCCCTCGTTGTCCAGAACAGGCATGGCGGTAAAGTCGTAGCGCTGCATCTCACGGGCCACGTACTCCTGATCGTCGGTCACTTTCACAGTGACCACGTTATCATCCATGATCTCGTTGATGGGAGTATGCGGCTCTGACAGCAGCAGGCTGCGGGCAGAAACAACGCCCTTCAGGCGGTTGCGCTCCACCACGTAGCAGGTGTACACGGTCTCTGCGTTTTCGCCCTGCTTGCGGATGGCTTCAAAAGCCTGCGCCACGGTCATATCCTCGCGCAGACGGACATATTCGGGGGTCATCAGGCTGCCGGCAGAGCTTTCGGGGTAGTTCAGCAGCTTGTTCAGACTCTCACGGGTCTGCTTGGAGGATTTCTCCAGCACCCGCTTCACCACGCCTGCCGGCATATCCTCCAGCAGGTCGGCGGCATCGTCCAGACTCATCTCTTCAATAGCGCCCACAAGCTCCACATCTGAGAAGGCGTTCACCAGATCGTCGCGGGCTTCGTCGGACATATAGGCAAAGGCCTCGGTGGCCACTTCCTTTTTCAGCAAGCGGAACACCACAAGACGGTTGTTTTCGTCCAGCTCTTCCAGCAGCTCGGCAAGGTCGGCGGGCTGCTCTTCCTCGGTGACTTCGCGCAGCTTGACGTACTGCTTCTTAATGAGCAGCTTGAGCAGGCGGCTCTTGGTGAGCATCTCAGGGTTGGCCTTGACCTCTTCGTCGTTGGCTTCCTCTTTTTCGGCCTCGCGCATATCCTGCTTGAGGTCTTCAGTAGCTTCCTCGTTCAGATCTTCAGCCAGCTTCTGACGGACCTCGGCGGGGATATCAGCAGGCAGCTCCTGTACCGGCAGGGCCTGTTCCGCAGCATCAGCCGTCAGCTTTTTTTCTTCCATATCCATTGGGCGTACCTCCTCAGTTTTTACGGAACAGGAGCAGCTCCTGTATCCGGAGGACGCAGCAGATCGGGAAACAAAAAACGCGCCGCCTTGCCTGCCGGAATGCCGCAAACGCCGCATTCTGCGCACACAAAGCCGCGCCTTCCTCTGCTCTGTTTTGCGGAAAGCGACACCGTTGAAGCGGTGCTTTTCCGCAGGACTCAGCGAAGGAGGCGAACGGTTGGGGAAAACGCAGTTGTTTTTGTTTTCTGATCCACCGCGCCGGTGGTTCTACTTCGACTATGATCCGGGTCCATTTTTCTGCGTTCACCTCCAAGTTTTCATATTCATTTTTATTATAGCGCCGCAAAAAAACGGGGTCAACCCTAAACCACCGATTTACCAGAATTTTGCAAAACAAAACACCCTCTTCCGTGTTGCGGCGCACGAAAAAGGGTGTTTTGTTTGGATATTGCCTTGGTGTGAGGAGGAATCATGTTACTTGGGTAAGCGGTTGCGGCCCCGCTTCCCATGGCAAAAGTATAACAGCTTTCACAATTGAATTCGTTAAGAAGCTATGAAGAAACTGTAAAAAGGGAATGGTACCTTTTGGAAGATTTTGTGATAACATTTTTTGATTGACCTTCGTTTTTTCACATGCTAAAATGGAACTGTAAAAGCGGCTGTTGTGATGCCAGATCACAGCAGCCGCTTCTCTTTTGCACAAAAAATACGCCCCGGTCACCTTACGGTGAACGGGGCGCTAAAACGAAGTTCGTTTTTACTGCGGCAAGATCCCTGCAAAGCAGGTCTTATGCAGCAGGCGGAGCAAGGTATCTGCAAGCAGACCTTATGCTCCTGACACACGCGGGGTGTGCTTTCAAGGACCCTCGCGGGCGCTTTGGTATCTCATATCCCGCTGCGGTGCTTCGCACGGAACAAAGCACCGCCCGGGAAGTGAAATCAGATAGAACTCGTATGGCGAATGCTGTACTTCAGCACATCACCTGCATGGATGGATGCGTTTCTCCGCTTCGTACCGCTGCATTGCGCAGTAACCGCCGGTACGGGGCAGCCGCCCTCTTGCATTGTGGGGCTAAGGTGCCGCAAATATCTGCATCCAAAGCGCAGAAGAATGCTTACTTGTACAGGTCGACCAGACGGGTCAGGTGCTCGTAGCGGTCGTTTGCAACTTCCTGGTTGCGTGCGAACAGCTCCTTAGCACGGTCGGGGAATGCACGAGTCAGGCGGCTGTAACGGGTCTCGTTAGCCAGCAGTGCCTGATACTTCTCGTTATCCACAGCCTTGGAGGTCAGGGTGAACGGATTCTTGCCCTGAGCCTTGTTTGCCGGGTTGAAGGTGAACAGGTTCCAGTAACCGGCCTCAACTGCCTTCTTCATCTCGTTCTGGCAGTTGGTCATGCCGCCCTTGACACCGTGCAGCTCGCAGGGAGCGTAGCCGATGATCAGAGACGGGCCGGGGTAAGCCTCAGCCTCAGCGATGGCCTTGACAGCCTGAGCCGGGTTAGCACCCAGTGCGATCTGAGCAACATAGATGTAACCGTAGGTCATAGCGATCTCGGACAGGCTCTTCTTGCTGATTTCCTTACCAGCAGCAGCGAACTGGCAGACTTCACCAATGTTGGAAGCCTTGGATGCCTGTCCACCGGTGTTGGAGTACATCTCAGTATCGAAGACCATCACGTTGACATCCTCGCCGGAAGCCAGAACGTGGTCCAGACCACCGAAGCCGATGTCGTATGCCCAGCCGTCACCACCGAAGATCCAGACGGACTTCTTGGCGATGAACTGCTTGCTCTTCAGGATCTCTGCAGACTTCTCGCAGCCGGCAGCAGCAGCCTTCTCCAGCTCAGCGATCAGGGCCTTTGCGGGCTCGTCGTTGGCCTTGGTGTTGTTCTTGGTTTCCAGGAACTTCTCAAAGGCAGCCTTCAGCTCAGCAGAAGCCTTGTCGGAACCAGCAACCTCTGCGATCTCCTTGATCAGGTTCTCGCGGACGGTCTTCTGGCCGATGTACAGGCCCAGACCATGCTCTGCGTTATCCTCGAACAGGGAGTTGCACCATGCAGGACCATGGCCGCTGTCCTTGTTGACGGTGTACGGAGAGATGGAAGCGGTGCCGCCCCAGATGGAGGAGCAACCGGTAGCGTTGGAGATGTACATCTTCTCGCCGAACAGCTGAGTGATCAGGCGAGCGTAAGAAGTCTCGGCACAGCCTGCGCAGGAGCCAGAGAACTCCAGCAGCGGCTGGTTGAACTGAGAACCGATGACGGTATCGTCAGCAAACTTGGAAGGCTTCTTGGAGATGTTGGCCACGCAGTAGTCGAACACTGCCTGCTGATCGGCCTGGCTGTCCTGCGGCACCATGGTGATAGCCTTGGTGGGGCAGACGGTGACGCACTCGCCGCAGCCCATGCAGTCCAGAGGAGACACAGCCATAACAAACTTGTACTCGTTTGCGGGCTTGTTGTCGCGGCTCTTGGTCTGTGCAGGAGCAGCTGCCAGCTCGTCGGCGGTCAGCTGGAAGGGACGGATGGTAGCATGAGAGCAGACGAATGCACACTGGTTACAGCCAACGCACTTTGCAGCATCCCACTCGGGGACGTTGACAGCGGTGCCGCGCTTCTCGTATGCAGAAGCGCCCTGCTCCCACTCGCCGTTTGCATTTGCCACGAAGGAAGAGACAGGCAGGCTGTCGCCGTCCATACGGGCAATGGGCTCCATGACATCGCGGATCTGCTTGACCAGTTCCGGACGGCCGGTGAGAGCCTTGGGTGCGGGATCAGCCTCGGGGTTGGACCAGGATGCGGGCACGTCCACCTTGTGGATGGCGTCAACGCCTGCATCGATAGCCTTCCAGTTCATCTCAACGACGTCCTGGCCCTTCTTGCCGTAGCTCTTCTGAGCTGCCTGCTTCATGAAGTTGACGGCATCCTCGATGGGCATGACGTCAGCCAGCTTGAAGAATGCAGACTGCAGGATGGTGTTGGTGCGCTTGCCCATGCCGATCTCGATAGCCTTATCGATTGCATTGATGGTATACAGCTGGATGTTGTTGTCAGCGATATACTTCTTTGCCTCGGCGTTCAGGTGCTGGCCCAGCTCCTCATCGGACCACTGGCAGTTGATCATGAACACGCCGCCGGGCTTGACATCCTGAACCATCTTCATGCCCATGTGGATGTAAGCGGGGTTGTGGCAGGCCACGAAGTCAGCCTGGTTGATGTAGTAGGGGCTGCGGATGGGCTTGTCGCCGAAACGCAGATGGCTGATGGTCACGCCGCCGGTCTTCTTGGAGTCATACTGGAAGTATGCCTGAACATACTTGTCGGTATGGTCGCCGATGATCTTGACGGAGTTCTTGTTAGCACCGACAGTACCGTCGCCGCCCAGACCCCAGAACTTGCACTCCTTGGTGCCAGCAGCTGCGGTGATGGGAGCGGGCTTGACTTCCGGCAGAGACAGGAAGGTGACATCATCGGTGATACCCAGAGTGAAGCGCTCCTTGGGCTGATCCTTCTCCAGCTCCTTGAACAGAGCAAAGATGGAGGACGGCGGGGTATCCTTGCTGCCCAGACCGTAACGACCGCCGGTCAGAACGACATCGTTCAGGCCAGCCTCACGCAGGGTAGCGGCAACATCCAGGTACAGGGGCTCGCCCAGAGAGCCGGGCTCCTTGGTGCGGTCCAGCACAGCCACCTTCTTGGCGGTCTTGGGCAGGACCTTCAGCAGGGAAGCGGAGACCCAGGGACGGTACAGGCGGACCTTGACGATACCGACCTTCTCGCCCTTGGCGTTCAGGTAGTCGATGACCTCATCAGCAACGTCGCAGATGGAGCCCATAGCCACGATCACACGGTCAGCATCGGGTGCGCCGTAGTAGTTGAACAGATCGTAGTTGGTGCCCAGCTTTGCGTTGATCTTGGCCATGTACTTCTCAACAACAGCAGGCAGAGCGTTGTAAACGCTGTTGCATGCCTCACGATGCTGGAAGAACACGTCGCCGTTCTCGTGGGAGCCGCGCATCTTGGGGTGTTCGGGGTTCAGAGCCTTCTTACGGAACTCCTCCACAGCCTCCATGTTGCACATTTCCTTCAGATCGGCGTAATCCCACTTCTCGATCTTCTGGTACTCATGAGAAGTACGGAAGCCATCGAAGAAGTTCAGGAAGGGGACCTTGCCCTCGATGGCGCACAGATGTGCGACAGGGGACAGATCCATGACTTCCTGCACGCTGCTCTCGACCAGCATTGCAAAGCCGGTCTGGCGGCATGCCATGACGTCGCTGTGATCACCGAAGATGTTCAGGGACTGGGTAGCAACGGTACGTGCAGAAACATCGAACACGCAGGGCAGCTGCTCAGCAGCGATCTTGTACATGTTGGGGATCATCAGCAGCAGGCCCTGAGAAGCGGTGAAGGTGGTGGTAACAGCACCTGCACCCAGAGAGCCGTGCACAGCGCCAGCAGCGCCGGCCTCAGATTCCATCTCGACGACCTTGACCTGATTGCCGAAGATGTTCTTCTGGCCAGCTGCAGACCACTGGTCCACAGAGTCAGCCATCGGAGAAGACGGGGTAATGGGGTAGATGGCAGCCACGTCCGTGTAGGCATACGCTACATGGGCGGCAGCGGTATTGCCATCCATAGTTTGCTTTGCTCTAGGCATTTTTCTTCCTCCATTATTCAGAATTTGGTACCTTTTGCGCGGGGCAATATGCCCCACATGGGACCGGAGAACCCCATAAAGGCACTATTGCTTGTATACTATAATAGCAAATTCCGCCCATAAAGTAAACGCAAACCGCTCAACAAACGCACCAAAAATAAAGAAATTTTTTTAGCGCTTTTGTACGTCTTTAGTTCGTTAAAGTGAGCACTGGCGCGGATTTTCCGGTTTTGGCCTGCCTGCTTTGCCAGATCCTGTAATTTTTTTCGCAAAAAGGGGAGGGAACCCTCTCAGTCACGGCTTGCGCAGCGCCGTGCTTTCTCAGAAAGCGGCGCTGCAAATGCTGCTTTCCGTTACGACCCCTCCCGTGAAAAGGCAATTCTGGAAAATCCGCGTTTGTGTAGCAATGAAAGCCCCAGTGGGGCTTTCAAGCGGCAGAGCGGTCTGCGTTAGCAGATGGAGGGGCTTTGCCCCGACAAGCTCCGCAGATTTTCCAGAATTGCGAAATTATAAATATTCTTTCCGCTGATTATGCGCAAAGCAAACGCGGCGCGCATTTCAAATCGTCCCATCCTCTTATATTTATCATCTCTTTATTGACAACAAACCTCATTTTGCCGTAAACTGAAGCCATAGAAAACCGGCGCTGTGCCGGGCAAAGAGGGTAATAAAATGGAGAAGACCGTGCATTACGAAAAAACACTCACCAGCGAGGTGCTCTTCGAGGGCCGGGTGATCACCCTGACAAAAGACACTGCTCTGCTGGAAAACGGCAAGACCGCCGAACGCGAAGTGGTGCATCACCACGGCGGTGCGTGCATCCTGCCCTATTTTGAGGACGGCACCATCTGCATGGTGCGCCAGTTCCGCTACGCCATGCAGCAGGAGCTGTGGGAGCTGCCTGCCGGCAAGCTGGAAAAGGGTGAGGACCCCTTTGAAGCCGCCAAGCGGGAGCTGGGCGAGGAGTGCGGCCTGACCGCGGACAATTATATCTCTCTGGGCCAATTTTTCCCCACCGTGGGCTATGACACCGAAGTGATCTATACATGGGTCGCCACCGGCCTGCACAAGACCCAGATGCATCTGGATGCCGATGAATTCCTGACCCCTGACCGTGTGCCGCTGGATAAAGCCTATGAGATGGTCATGAGCGGCGAGATCCGGGACGGCAAGACCATTGCCGGTATCCTGAAGCTCAAGGCCCTGATCGCCGAGGGCAGGCTGTGAACATCCTGTACGAAGATGCCGCCCTTGTGGTGCTGGACAAGCCCGCCGGACTTTCCAGCGAAGAGGGCGTGCCCGCAGCCCTGCGGCAGCTGTGGGGCCAGCCGGATGCCTTTGTAGGCGTGGTGCACCGGTTGGACACCGGCGTTTCCGGCCTGATGGTGTTTGCCAGAACGCCCGGGGCTGCGGCCGCACTCAGCCGTCAGATCACCCAGAGCCAGAACGCCTACGCTGTGCAGGACGGCCGGGCCGAGGGCAGGGCAGAAGAGCCGCAGTTCATCAAGCAGTACCGCGCCGTCATTGCAGGCGGGCCGGACGAAGCACTGCCCGCCGAAGGCACCCTGCGGGACTGGCTGTTCAAGGACAGCCGCCGGGGCCGGGTGTTCCCGGTCAGCCGCCCCCGCAAGGGCGTGCGGGAAGCCGTGCTGGAATACCGCATCGTGAAAACGGCAGGAGAGATGAGCCTTGCTGAGATCACGCTGCACACCGGCCGCACCCATCAGATCCGGGTGCAGTTTGCATCCCGGAAGCATCCGCTGGCCGGAGACGGCAAATACGGAAGCCGCGTAAAAGGCAGCATTGCCCTGCAGAGCTGCGGCCTGCAATTTTTGCACCCGGAGACCGGAAAGCCCCTGCAGTTCAGCCTGCCCCTACCGGACGCCGCACCGTGGAAAGAGTTTTTAGAATAAGATTGTTGTATACGGTCAGCATCCTAGCCCTCTCCGTCACCTGCGGTGACACCTCTCCCAAAGGGAGAGGCCTTGGCATAGAGATACAGTCCGCGTGGACTGCCAAAGGCTCTCCCTTTGGGAGAGCTGGCGAAGCCGACAGGCTTTGACTGAGAGGGCGAGCCCGCTAAAGGAATACATCATTTTCATTAGGTGAGAGGTATGGAACAATACAAAACTGATGCTGAGATCTATGCTGTGCTGGAGCGGGAGATCATTGACCTGACCATCCGCCCCGGCTCTTCGCTGAGCGAAAATCCGCTCTGTGCCCGCTTTGGCGCACCGCGCACCCTGATCCGGGTGGTGCTGCAGAAGCTGCAGGAAAACGGGCTGGTAAAGATCGTGCCTTACAAGGGCACCACCGTTACCCGGCTGAACCGCCGCATCGTGGACGAGCTGATCTACGAGCGCACCGCCGTGGAAGCCCGCGTATTGCGGGATTTTTCGCCCCGGTGCACCCCGGAGCAGCGGGCGTTGATCCGCAGGCGGGTGGAAGCCTACGAAGCCCTTGCGGTCATGGAGAGCCCGGATTACAACAAGCTGTACGAAGCCGACCGTGCCCTGCACGGGACATGGTTTGCGGCCATGGATAAAATGTACCTGTGGAGCACCCTGCAGAACGCCCACGCCGACTACAGCCGCTTCCGGATGCTGGACACCATGACCACCGGCGGCCTTGCCGAGGTGATCGCAGACCACCGCAACCTGATGAACGCCATCGAGCGGTGCGACCTTGCCGCCTTTGAACCGTTGGTAGAACGGCACCTGTACGGCGGCATCCGGCGGCTTGGCTCCAAGCTGACCGAGGAATATGCCGATTATTTTGAGCCGGAAAAGTAATTGTTCTATGTGGAACATTTTATAAAGCGAAAGGGCACAGCGCATTGCAGCGCCGTGCCCTTTTGTTTTATGCTGTCTGAATTTCAGAACACCCCGGAAATAAAAATTTCCAGGCCTATGCCAATGAGGATGATGCCGCCCAGAATGGATGCCTTGCCGGAGAGCTTGGTGCCAAACTTTTTGCCGATGCGCAGGCCCGCCATGCAGATAAAGAAGGTGACCACCGCAATGATGAGCGATGCCGCAAGTGCCATCAGCCAGCCGTATTCCGAAATGGTGAAGCCCACCGAAAGTGCATCAATGCTGGTGGCCACGCCCTGCATGAGCAGTGCACCCGCACTCAGCTCTGCTGCTTCTTCGGCCTCTTCGCCCTTGATGCCATCCACCAGCATTTTGCCGCCAATATAGCCCAGCAGAGCCAGCGCGATCCACGGGATGAATTTTTCAAACGAAGAGAACAGCTCCACAATGGTGTGCACGCACACCCAGCCTGTCATGGGCATCACGGCCTGAAAAAGGGCAAAGGTGCCCGCGATCCTGCACATGGTTCCCCTGCTCATGCGGGGGTCGTGCAGGCCGTTTGCCATGGACACCGAGAACGCATCCATTGCAAGGCCCACGCCCAGCAGGGCACTGTTGAGGAAAAATACAAAACTCCATTCCATATTGTCTGCCTCCTGAATCTGACCAGAATATCGGGCAATACAAAACCCGGTCCCGGGCGCACATGTACGTCCGGGACCGGGTGATTTTTTGAAACCAACTCCATGTGCACGGGCGCTGTTCTATGCGCCAAAAACACATGAGTCTCGCAAATGAAAGCAAGCCAGACCGGAACCAACGGTCATCATGTTGACTTGCTGCGCCCTGCAAAAGCGCCTGCTACTCCCCCACGGGTATTTGTGATTGTTTTGCCATTGTAGCATATCTTTGCAGGGAAGTCCAGACAAACCTGCACGGTTACACGGTATTTTTCCATCGGCGGGCAAAATACCAGTCCTGTGAAATAATAAAACACAGGGTGTTGCCCAGTGCCCTCAGGGTAACAGCATGTTCCTGACGCAAGGCCCGGCGGGCGCAGCGCTCGTACTCCCGCGCCTGCTGCATCCGGGCACTCCGGCGCTCTTCGGCGGTCAGGTGCATTCCCACATCGATCAGGGAGTGCAACAGTGCCCAGTACAGCTCACACAGCGAACCCGTGATGCCATGGCGGCGTACGCACTCGAACACGGTATAGTTTGCTTCCACACGGTCGAGATTGCGCAGGGTGACTTTGCTGTTGACGATGCTGCCCGCCACCTTGCGGTAAAGGTACAGCGCATCCGGGATATTAGCGATTTTATCCGCTTTTTCGTAGGCGTAGGCGATCAGCAGGGTATCCTCGTTCAGCTTGCCCTCTGCAAAGCGCAGCTGCGCAAAAATGCTGCGGTGGTACAGCTTGTTCCACACCACCATGTAGGGCAGAAGGGTGCTGTGCTCCAACGCCTGCTCCGGGGTCAGCACCTCCCGCCGCACATGCAGATACTGCTCCCGGATGGGGGTCAGGGCTTCGTCCACCTGCCGGTAATTGCACACGGCCATCTGTGCACCGGCCTCCTGCGCCGCATGGTAAAGCTTTGCGCAGAAGTCCGGCGTGATGGTGTCGTCTGAATCCACAAAGGCGATCCATTCGCCCTCTGCCGCGTCCAGCCCGGCATTGCGTGCCACGCTCAGGCCACGATTCTTCTGGTGGATGACCCGGATGCGGCTGTCCTTTGCCGCTGCGGCATCGCACAAAGCAGGGCAGCTGTCCGGAGAGCCATCGTCCACCAGGATCAGCTCAAAATCCGTGAAGGTCTGGGCAAGGATGGAAGAGATGCAGGCGCTCAGAAAACGCTCTGTCTTATATACCGGCACGATGATGCTGATCTCCGGCTGTTTTTTATGTTGTTCCTGCACAATAAACTCCTCATTGCTTCAGGTCGTTTTCTGCCGTCTTTCCGCCCTTTTGCGGCATAGATCCAGATAACTGCAGGCCGATGCAGCGCAGACCACTGCCGCCCACAAATTTTTTAGTGTTACGCCGCGGGCTTGCATCAGCCGATGGCGGGCTGTACGCTCATACGCAAAGGCTTCCTTCATCCGGGGGCTTTTGCGCTCTTCCGGTGTCAGGTGCAGCCAGATGTCCCACACGGCAGTCAAAATCGGGCGATAGGCTGCACACAAAGCATCCCGGATGCCGTTTTGGTACAGCACATCAAACAGGCGGTACCATGCTTCCACCCAGTCCAGTGTTTTCAAGGTAGTCTTGCGGTGCATGGCACTGCCGGTAACGATGCGGTAATTGTATAAAAAATCCCATACACCGCAGGCAGAAGCCGCTCTTGCGTAAATGACCGGCATGAGACAGGTATCTTCAAACGCCTTGTTTTCTGGATAGCGCAGATTTTCCAGCAGTTTTCGGCGATAAAGCTTATTCCACGGAACCTGAAAATCCGACACCACCATCCGGCGCAGAACTTCCTCCTGCGGCAAAAACTCGTTCAAAAGGCGATGTTCTCCGCCCGCAAGCGTTTTGCCCGTTTCATCAATGCACTGACTGCTGCAGATTGCAAAATCTGCACCCGTTTCCAGCACTGCCTTATGCATTTTTTCCAGATACTCCGGTTCCACCGTATCATCCGAATCCACAAATGCGATCCAATTTCCCTGTGCTGCATCCAGACCCGCATTGCGGGCTGTGCTTACACCGCCGTTTTGCTTATGGATCACCCGCACGCGGCTGTCCCTTTTTGCTGCTGCATCGCACAGGGCAGGGCAGTTGTCCGGGGAGCCATCGTCCACCAGGATCAGTTCAAAATCTGTAAAGGTCTGAGCGAGGATGGAATCAATGCACTCATTCAGATATTTTTCCACCTGATACACTGGCACGATGATGCTGATCTCCGGTCTTCCACTTTCTGTTCTTTCACTCACAGTATTTCTCCCATTCGGAATTCAGTTTTATTTCCGGTACTTGAAGTTGAAGTAGAACTGCGGGTTTGCAATGCAGAGTGCGGTTTCTGCTGCGTTGCGCAGGGTACAGGCCCCCTGTTGACGAACCTCTCTGCCTGCTTTTTTCAAGCACGCTTCCGCCTGCTGAACCCGTTCACTGTTTCTCTGTTTGGGGGGCAGACTTTTTTTTGTGTTTCGGAGCATGCGTTTCATCAGTACATACTGCAGGAATGCTGTGTCTTTTTTTCCATACTTGAGTGCACAAGCAAGAAGGCCGTAGTTTGCATCGATCTCATCCAGATTTTTCAAGGTGACCTTTCCATGCATAATGCTTGCCGGATGCAGCCGGTAATGGTACAGTTTTTCCTTTATACAAGCCACAGCTGTTGCATGTTCAATGATTTCCGGTGTGGTAAATGCATCTTCATAGTTTTTGCCCACAGGAAAAACGATTCCTTCCAGCACATCTCTCCGATGCAGTCTTGTTGCTGCCTGAATCAACGGCGTAAGGCGGATGCGGTGTATTGCTTCCTCACGGGAAAGCACTTCTGTACGTAAAGGCTGTTCCTGATAATCACAAAGACTTCCATCCTCTTCCATAAAAACTTCGTTGCAGACTGCAAGTTCAGCACCTGCCTGCTTTGCTGCCCGCAGCATTTTTTCGTAGTAAGTCTTGTCTACAAAGTCATCCGGGTCCACAAAGCCGATCCAATTTCCCTGTGCAGCTGCCAAACCCGCATTGCGAGCTGTGCTTACACCTCCGTTGATTTTATGGATCACCCGCACGCGGCTGTCTTTTTCCGCCGCTGCATCACACAGGGCAGGGCAGTTGTCCGGAGAGCCATCGTCCACCAGGATCAGCTCAAAATCCGTAAAGGTCTGTGCCAGAATGGAATCAATGCATTCGTTCAGGTATTTTTCCACCTTATACACCGGCACGATGATGCTGATCTCCGGGGATTTTTTTTGCTCTGTCATGTTCCTTAAACCACTTTCTGTGTTTATTTTTATTCCTCACACGCTATTTCTATTATACATGGTTTGGATGGATTTGAAAAGAAGCCGCCGTGCAGAAATCTCTGCGCGGCGGCTTCTTTCAAATCTTATTGTGTTTTCAAGTTTTACTCTTCGCCCTTATCGTCTGCTTCCGGGGCTTCTGCAGCGGCGGCAGCATCCGCAGCTTCCATGGCGGCAAGCTGCTCTGCGGTGGGTTCGGCATCGGCATCGGAGGTGTCGATCTGCTCGGTCTGGGCCTCGTCGTCGTGGTCGGTGCGGGCAAGTACCATCACCTTGTCGTTCTCACCCAAACGCATCACCCGCACGCCGGAGCCGTAGCGGCTCTGCAGCGGGATCTCGTTGGCGTGCAGGCGGATGATGATGCCCTCCTGACTGCTCAGCAGTACATCATCCACGTCGTCCACGATCTTGACCGCAGCCACCTTATCCTTGGCGGCATCATAGTTGCGGATGCCCTTGCCGCCGCGGGCGGTGATGCGGTAGGTGTCGATGTCCGACCGGCGGCCCTTGCCGTTCTCGGTGACGGTGAGCACCGTGCCGCCCTCGCGGCAGATGCACACACCCACAACTTCATCGCCCTCGGCCAGACGGATGGCTCGCACGCCGTGGCCGCTGCGGCCCATGGGACGTGCATCGGCTTCGTTGAAGCGGATGGCCTGACCGTTGCGGGTGGCAACGATGAGCATATCGTGGCCGGAGGTCAGGCGGGTCCATGCCAGAGCGTCGCCCTCGTTCAGGGCAATGCCGATCAGGCCGGACTTACGGATGTTAGCATACTGTTCCAGCGGGGTGCGCTTGATGAGGCCCTGCTTCGTGACCATGGTCACAAAGCCGCCCTCGGTGTCGGCTTCCTTCGACTGGCAGATCATGTTGGTGACCTTTTCGCCCTCGGCCAGCTGCAGCAGGTTGACGATGTTGCTGCCCTTGCTGGTGCGGCTGCCCTCGGCAATGGTGTAGCCCTTGATGCGGAACAGACGGCCCCGGTCGGTGACAAAGAGCACATAGTCGTGGGTGGAGCCTACGAACATCTCCTGCACGATGTCCTCTTCCTTGCGGGTCATGCCGGAGATGCCGCGTCCGCCGCGGCGCTGTGCCTGATAGGTGGCCTTGAGCTGGCGCTTGATATAGCCGGCCTCGGTCAGGGTGTAGACACACTGTTCCTCGGCGATCAGATCCTCGATATCCACCTCACCGGTCACGGACTGGATCTCGGTGCGGCGCTCGTCGCCGAAGCGCTTTTTCATTTCCAGCAGCTCTTCCTTGACGATGGCAAGCACCCGGGCATCGTCGGCCAGAATGGCTTCCCAGTTCTCGATTTTGGCCTGCAGGCTGGCAAGCTCTTCCTCGATCTTCAGGATCTCAAGGCCTGCCAGACGGCCCAGCTGCAGCTTGACGATGGCATCTGCCTGCGGGTCGTCAAAGCCGAACTGCTCCATGATGGCAGCCTTGGCCTCTGCCATGCCGCCCTTGCAGGCGCGGATGGTGGCGATCAGCTCGTCCACGATATCGGTGGCCTTCTTCAGGCCCTCCAGAATGTGGGCGCGCTCCTTGGCCTTTTTCAGGTCGTACTGGGTGCGGCGGCGCACCACCTCGTCCTGAAATTCAACGTACTTCTGAAGCATCTGCTTCAGGGTGAGGACTTTCGGCACCTTGTGGTCGATGGCCAGCATGATGACGCCCACGGTATCCTGCAGCTGGGTGTACTGGTACAGCTGGTTCAGGATGACCTGTGCATTGGCATCCTTGCGGATGTCCACCACGATGCGCATGCCCTTGCGGTTGGTCTCATCGTTCAGGCCAGTGATGCCCTCAATGCGCTTCTCCTTGACAAGGTCGGCCATGTTCTCGATGAGGCGGGCCTTGTTGACCATATACGGGATCTCGGTAATGATGATCTGGGTGCGGCCGTTCTTGGTCTCCTCGATGGTGGCGCGGCCCCGCAGGGTGATTTTGCCCCGGCCGGTGGCGTAGGCGGCGCGGATGCCGCTGCGGCCCATGATGATGCCGGCAGTGGGGAAGTCCGGGCCCTTGATGTATTCCATCAGGCCGGGCAGGTCGATGTCCGGGTCGTCGATATAGGCGATGCAGCCGTCAATGACCTCGCTCAGGTTGTGGGGCGGGATGTTGGTGGCCATGCCGACCGCAATGCCCTGACTGCCGTTGACCAGCAGGTTGGGGAAGCGGCAGGGCAGCACGCTGGGTTCCTTCTTGGTCTCGTCAAAGTTGGGATCCCAGTCGATGGTGTCCTTCTCGATATCGGTCAGCATCTCCACCGCCATGCGGCTCATGCGGGCCTCGGTGTAACGGTAGGCAGCCGGGGGGTCGCCATCCACAGAACCAAAGTTACCCTGACCATCCACCAGCGGATAGCGCAGAGAGAAGTCCTGTGCCAGACGGACCATGGCATCGTAGACCGATGCGTCGCCGTGGGGATGGTAGGAGCCCAGCACCGCACCAACGGTGTCGGCGGATTTGCGGTAGGGATGGCTGGGGTCGTTGCCGCGCTCGTGCATGGTGTACAGAATGCGGCGGTGAACAGGCTTCAAACCGTCGCGCACATCGGGCAGGGCGCGGGACACGATGACCGACATGGAGTAGTCCAGAAATGCGGTCTCGATCTCCTTTTTCACATCGCGGATGATCTTTTTGGTTCCGCTGCCCGGTATCATCACATAATCTTCTTCCATTGTTTCCTCCGTAGGATCATACCCTCTCAGTCAATGCCTGTCGGCATTGCCAGCTCCCCCGAAAAGGGGGAGCTTTTTTGCGTGAGAAGGAAAAGTTTATCTTTTTGCCTAAAGCTCCCCCCTCGGGGAAGCTGGCGCGTCAGCGCCTGAGAGGGTTTTCTTACACGTCCAGCTTTGCGTACTGGGCGTTGGTCTCGATAAAGCGGCGGCGTGGCTCCACCTGATCGCCCATCAGGATGGTAAAGGCTTCATCGGCCTTCTCGGCATCGTCAATGGTGATCTGTACGATCACGCGGTTATCGGGGTTCATGGTGGTCTCCCACAGCTGTTCGGGGTTCATCTCACCAAGGCCCTTATAGCGGTTCACCTTTGCGCCGGGCATTTCCTGCGAAAGCACGGCCATTTCGGCATCGTTGTAGGCGTACTTGATGGTGTTGCCCTTCTGCACCTTGAACAGAGGCGGCTGGGCCACATACACATGGCCCTGCTCAATGAGCGGGCGCATATAGCGGAAGAAGAAGGTGAGCATCAGGGTGCAGATGTGGGAGCCATCCACATCTGCATCGGCCATGATGAACACTTTATCGTAGCGCAGCTTGGAGATATCGAACTCGTCACCAATGCCGCAGCCCAGTGCCAGCACAACGGGCATCAGCTTGTCGTTGCCGTAAATTTTATCGGCGCGGGCCTTTTCCACGTTCAACATCTTGCCCCACAGCGGCAGGATGGCCTGAATGGCAGAATCACGGCCCATCTTGGCGGAACCGCCTGCAGAATCGCCCTCGACGATGAAGATTTCGGTGCGGCTGGGGTCTTTTTCGCGGCAGTCTGCCAGCTTGCCGGGCATCCGGCTGGTCTCCAATGCGCTCTTGCGGCGCACCAGTTCGCGGGCCTTTTTGGCAGCGGCGCGGGCGCGGGCGGCCTGGGTGGCCTTTTCAAAGATGGCCTTTGCCACGCCGGGGTTCTCCTCAAAGAATTCCATCAGCTTGGAGTAGACCATGTTGGAAACAAGGGTGCGGATCTCGGTATTGCCCAGCTTTGCCTTGGTCTGGCCCTCAAACTCCGCCTCCTGCAGCTTGACAGAGATCACGCAGATCAGGCCCTCGCGCACGTCTGCACCGGACAGGTTCTCGTCCTTATCCTTCAGCAGGCCGTGGCTGCGGCCATAATCGTTGAACACACGGGTCAGGCTGTTCTTGAAGCCCTCCTCGTGGGTGCCGCCGTCCGGGGTGTTGACGTTGTTGGCAAAGCTCAGCAGCAGCTCGTTGTAGCTGGAATTATACTGCAGTGCGATCTCTGCCATGCCGCGGTCGGTCTGGCCCTTGAGGTAGATCACATTGGGGTGCAGCACGTCCAGCTTGCGCTTCTCGCCCAGATAGGTGACGAAGCTCTTGATGCCGCCCTCGTAGCACATGACCTCGGTGCGGTAGCAGGGTTCACCCTCCTTGCCGTCCTCCAGTACGGGAGTGTACATCTCGCGCTCGTCGGTCAGGGTGATCTTGACACCGGCGTTCAGGAAGCTTTCTTCCCGCAGGCGCTTTTCCAGCGTGTCGAAGTCGTACACGGTGGTATCCCGGAACATCTCCGGGTCCGGCTTGAAGGTGACCCGGGTGCCGGTGACGCCGTCGGCTACGGTGCCGATGCACTTGAGCGGGCCGTCCGGGTCGCCGCGGCGGAAGGTCTGCTCGTACTCGTGGCCGTCGCGGCGCACGTTGACGGTGAGCCACTCGGAGCAGGCGTTGACCACCGAAGCGCCCACGCCGTGCAGGCCGCCGGCCACCTTGTAGCCGGAGTTTTCGCCGCCGAACTTGCCGCCGGCGTGCAGGATGGTGTAAACGACGGTGACGGCGGGCAGGCCGGTGTCGGCCTGAATGTCCACAGGGATGCCGCGGCCGTTATCCGTGACCTGAATGATGTTGTCTTTCAGGATCTTGACCTCGATGTGGTCGCAGTAGCCGGCCAGTGCTTCATCGATGGCGTTGTCCACGATCTCGTAGACCAGATGATGCAGGCCGCGCTCGCCGGTGGAGCCGATATACATGCCCGGGCGCTTGCGCACCGCTTCCAGACCCTTCAGGACCTGGATCTCGCTGGCATTATACTCATGGTCGGTAGCGGTTTCGGCATTTGTGCTGGTAATGATTTCTTCTGCCATTTCCTTTCTCCCTTTTGTTCAATGTTTGCATTTTTGTTCGATCTATCGTAAAAGCAGAGCATATTCTCCGCCTGTTGGCTGGTTTACTCGATCATTTTTTCGGCTCTGCGCCGCATGGCAGCAGGCGACAGCTCCGAAAGATACACCGTGTCCACCACGGCCCCGTCTGCCAGAACATAGCTCTGGGGCAGCTCGTCCGAAAGGCTCACCACCGCGCCGTTCTTCTGGGCGTAGTTCAGAAACTCCCGGCCCCGGGGGGTGATGGTGGTGGTTTCCAGATTGAAGATGCCGATGATGTCCCGGTCATTCAGCACGTAGTCACGGCCCAGATGAATATACATACAGTATTTTCCTTATTCTGGCAGTTCATGCATAAAGCGCCGTTTATTCACCGGCAGCTGCATGTACTTTTGCATCATTTCTTCATGCTTTGCTCAGCACACCGCCGTTCATGCGGTACACTTCGCCGTCCGTTTTCAGGAACGCGGTGTCATCGCAGCTGGTCACGAATGTCTGCTTTTCCTTCATGCGGGTGAGCAGATACTGCTTGCGGCCCTCGTCCAGCTCGCTGAGCACATCGTCCAGCAGGAGCACCGGGTGCTCTCCGGTGATCCGGGCAGCGGCAGCCGCTTCGGCCATTTTCAGGCTCAGCACCACGCTGCGCTGCTGTCCCTGACTTGCAAACACCTTTGCGGGCTGGTCGTCCAGCAGCAGCTCAACGTCCTCGCGGTGGATGCCGCACAGGCTCTGCCCGGCGCGCAGCTCTTCGTTCTGGCGCTGCTTCAAAAGTGCGGAAAGCCCGCCCGGCTCAAACTGGGCGGCATACCGCATCGCCATGCGCTCTGCCCCGTGGGAAAGCTCGGCATAGTTGGCGCAGGCCAGCGGTGTGAGCAGGGCCAGATACTCCCGCCGCCGCTTCTGGATGGCCTCGCCCTGTGCTGCAAGCTCCACGTTCAGCACTTCCAGCAGGGCGCATTTTTCTGCCCATGGGCGCTCCGTGCCGCCTGCGGAATGACGCAAAAGCGCGTTTTTCTGCTGCAATGCCCGCACATAGCGACGGTAGGTGGCAAGGTAGCCGGGGTACAGCTGGCACAGCGCCGCGTCCAGAAACCGCCGCCGTCCTTCCGGTGCACCTTTTACAAGGCTCAGGTGCCCGGGGTCGAACACCACAGCCGGAAAGCTGCCCGCAAGGCCCGCCGCCCGCTTGGGCGGAGAGCCGTTGACCGATGCATACCGGCCGGGGCGCTGTGCATCCGGCGTGCCCACCGTAATGCGCACATTTGCCGGTTCGTCCGGTTCCTGATCCTCCTGCCGGGTGCGCTGGGTGACGGCCTCCAGTACCGCGAATGTTTCTCCGCGGCGCACAAGCTCGGCATCCTTGCCGCCCCGGAAGCTTTTGCCGCCGGTCAGCAGCCAGATGGCCTCCAGCAGGTTCGTTTTGCCCTGACCGTTGTTGCCGCAGATCACGGTCAGCTCCCGGCCAGGTTCCAGCTGCGCTGCCGCAATATTGCGGTAATTCGCAACTTCCAGTGAAAGCAGACGCATTACTGGCCCTGACCCACTTCCACGGTCTGGCCGTCCAGCTCGATCACATCACCGGCACGGCACTTCTTGCCGCGCATGGTGCACACCTCGCCGTTCACCTTCACGGCACCGCCCTGCACCAGCTCCTTGGCTTCGCCGCCGGTCTCGCACAGGCCTGCATATTTCAGCAGGGCATCCAGCTTGATAAATTCCGTATGAATGAGAATTTTCTGCATAATTTCGCCCTCTTAATCGTTCTTGAAGCGCACCGGCAGCACCAGATACAAAAAGTCGTTGCCCTCGGCAGGCAGCACCTTGACCGGGCTCAGAGGGCCGCTGATCTCCATGCGGACCTTCTCGGTGCGGGCGTTGCGCAGCGCATCCAGCAGATAGCGGTTGTTGAAGCCGATCTCCACTTCGTCGCCCTCGCAGTCGGCGTTGAACTCGTCCACCACGCGGCCAAGGTTGGTCTGGCAGCGCACCACAACTCTACCCTCTGTAAAGGAGATGCGGAGAGGATTTTTTAAACGCTCTGTAATAATCAGCGAAGCACGCTCGATGGTCTCGATGAATTCCTTGGTGTCGATGGTCACGCGGGTGCGGCTGTCGGCGGGGATCACGTTGCGGTAGTTGAGGAACTCGCCCTCGATCAGACGGCTCATGATGGTGTAGCCGCCGGCCATAAAGACCACATAGCGGCGGTTGGCGCTGATGTGCACCGGCTCTTCGTCGTCGTTGGGCAGCAGGTGGGCGACCTCGGTCATGGTCTTACTGGGCACGATGATGCGGATATCCTTTACCGCCGTCACCGGGCGTTCCACGATGGCCAGACGGTAGCCGTCCAGTGCCACCACAGTCAGCTTGTCGGGCAGGATCTCGAACAGCTCACCGGTGTGGGCCGGTTTTTTCTCGTCCTGACTGACAGCATATAACGTACGATCGATCATATCTTTCAGCACGCCGGTCTTGATGGTCAGGGTCTCTTCCGCTCCGGTATTGGGCAGCTCGGGGAAATCGTTGGCCGGCATGGACTGGATCTCGAACTGGACTACGCCGCTCTGGATGGTGGTCTTGCCGTTCTCGGCAGAGAGGATGCTGACCTGACCGGCGGGCATCCGGCTGATCATGCTGCTGAGCAGCTTTGCATTCAGCACCACCTCGCCGGCTTCCTTGACATTGGCTTCGATGGTGGTCACGATGCCCATTTCCAGATCGTAGCCGGTGAGGTTGAGCTGGAAGCCTTCGGCTTTCAGCAGGATACCTTCCAGCACAGGGATGGCAGAACGCATGGTGACGGCTTTGGACACACCATCGATGGCTGCGCTCAGCAAAACTTTATCACATACGATGTTCAAACTGAATTCTCTCCTTTGTTTTTCGTTTCTGATGTTGTTTTGTGTTTGAAAACAGTTTCAGAACCGGTCTATCTTATTGAACTTGTTGTAGTAACCGTAGTAGGGGGTGGGGAACTTGTGGAAAACCCCGAAAAGCCTTGTCGGAATGCAGGGGTTTTGGTTTCCACGGGGTTGTGAATGTGTTGTGAATGGATCGTGGAAAGGTTGGAATAGGTCTTTTTTTCCACAGACCATGTGGAGAACGGAGGTTGAATGTTGAAAACTCTGTGGAAAGTGTGGAAAGGTTTGCGTTTTTACCACAAGATATAGGTTCTTTTTCCCCGTTTTGTTCCGTTTTCTCCCCATATTTTGGGGTTTCACCCATAAATGAGTACGACTTTTGCTCGATTTCTGCGGTCAGGCCTTCACGTTCTTGATGATGTCGCTCACGGTCTCGCGCAGGTGCTGGTCGTTCTTCATGTCACGCTCCATGGTCTTGAGGGAGTAGACGATGGTGGAGTGGTCACGGCCGGAGAATTCACGGCCAATCTCTTCCATGCTCATGCCGGTGACCTCGCGCAGGATGTAGATGGCCACACGGCGGGCAGAGGCAACGTTGGCGTTGCGCTTGGTGCCGCGGATGTCGGCAGGGGAGACGTTGAAGGTGCGGGACACCTCGCCAATGATCTTCTCGATGGTCACGGGCACCGGCTGGGTCTCGTTGAGGATGTCCTTGATGGCATTCTGGGCCACACTGATGACCGGCTGGATGCCCTCCAGCATGTAGTAGGCGTTCAGTTTTTTTACAGCGCCTTCCAGCTGGCGGATGTTGTTCTTCAGGTGGTTGGCAATGAACTCGGCCACATCCTCGGGCAGGTCCAGATGCAAAAGCTCTGCCTTGCGCTTGACGATGGCCACGCGGGTCTCAAAATCCGGCGGCTGCACATCGGCGGTCAGGCCCCACTCAAAGCGGGTGCGCAGACGCTCTTCCAGACTTTTGATCTCCTTGGCCGGGCGGTCGGAGGCAATGACGATCTGCTTGTGGGCATCGTGCAGGGAGTTGAAGGTGTGGAAGAACTCCTCCTGCGTGGACTCCTTGCCGGCGATGAACTGGATATCGTCCACCAGCAGCAGGTCTGCCACGCGGTACTTCATGCGGAAATCCTCGGTGCTGCCGGCGCGGATGGCGGCGATCAGCTCATTGGTGAACTGCTCGCAGGTAACGTACATGATGACGAAATCGGGGTGGGTGCGCTTGATCTCGGTCTGGATGGCCGTGAGCAGATGGGTCTTGCCAAGGCCGGAGCCGCCGTAGATGAACAGCGGGTTGTATGCGCCGGAGGGATTGGCCGCAACCGCCTGTGCAGCAGCAAACGCAAACTGGTTGGAAGGGCCTTTGATGAAGTTTTCAAATGTGAACTCGTAGTTGCCCTGCGGGGAGGCGGGGTTCGCCTCGTACTGCTGGGCCAGCACCACCTCGTGCGGCGGCGTGCTGGGCACCACCAGCGTGATGTCCACGTCGAAGCCCAGCACGGTCTTGAAGGCTTCCTTGAGCAGGCCAAGGTAGCGGTCCGTCACGATCTTGCAGATGAAGTCGTTGCGCACCGAAAGGGTGATGTGGCTGGAATCCTCAAAGCTGATCGGCTCCAGTCCATCGATATAGAGATTATAGGTCGGCTCGGCCATCTGCGTTTTGCAGTACGCCTGGGCGGCCTCTAAAACGTCCTTAAAAGAATCCATAAAACATCCACTCCGTTAAAGTTTTCAACAATGCTGCTGATACTAGGTTAGTATACCACAAAAAACGCTGTGCGTCCATATTTCTATAATGTAATTTATAATACATAAGAAAAGCCCCTGCACGGCCGTTGTGGCATGGGCAAAACAGGGCCACAATATCTTGTGGCAAAAGAGTTTTCCACGGCAGAATGGTGAAAAAGTTGAAAATCTTTTCACAAAAAAGTTTGAAGGAAAGCGAAAAAAATGCTTGACAGAACGCCATACTATGCGATATACTGTTGAATTGCAAGCCTGTCCCCAATCTGGGACCACATCAGACCCCATACCGGGGATAAGTTTTTACGGAGGATACAACCATGAAGAGAACTTTTCAGCCCAAGAAGCGTCAGCGCAAGGAAGTTCATGGCTTTCTGACCCGCATGAGCACCAAGAACGGCCGTAAGGTCATCAATGCTCGCCGTGCAAAGGGCCGCAAGAGCCTGACTGTCTGATCCGGCCTTTTATGACGGGATCCGGCGCAGAAATGAATATGCGCACAAAAGACCGCTGATATTGGATTAGCGGTCTTATTTTTTTTTTTTTGAAAATTGAAAGAATTTTCGTAAAAATGCCCGCATGGGCTTTCAAAGTCGAAAAATTTTTGATATACTGGCTGAAGAATGCACTCTTCGGGGCGTGTTCTCAGCCACAGAAAGGAGGCGCGGAATCATGCGCTATCGTCCCATCCGCCGCAACAGCGAGTTTGGCAGAGTGTATGCCCGCGGCAAATCCTATGTGAACCCCGGTCTTGTGATGTATGTGCTCAAGACCCGCAGCAAAAAGACCCGCGTGGGTCTGACCGCCACCAAAAAGATCGGCCACGCCGTGCAGCGCAACCGCGCCCGCCGCGTGATGAAGGCGGCCATCGACGAGCATCTGGACTACAACATCGGCGGCTATGATCTGATCTTTGTAGCCCGCGGTATGACCCCGCGGCTGAAGAGCTGGCAGCTGAGCAGCATTGTGGCAAAGCTGTTTGCACAGGCCGGTCTGCCGGATAAGGCCAAACGGCCGGATGCGCCGCCCCCTGCCACCGTGCCCCCGGCACGCAGGGCACAGGCGGAAAAGCCGGACGCATGAACCGCCTGCAGTACATCTGCCGCCGCGCGCTGTGCGTGCCCATCCGGGCCTACCAGTACACTCTCAGCCCATGGATCGGCCGCAGCTGCCGTTTTACGCCCAGCTGCAGCAACTACACCATGCAGGCCATCATGACCCATGGGTGCGTAAAGGGCATCCTGCTGGGGGCATGGCGCATCGCCCGGTGCAATCCCTTCGGCAAATGGGGCTTTGACCCGGTGCCGGAGCCGGGCCGCTGGCAGAACCCTGCCTGCCGGCTGCAGCCCGCAAAGCTGTTTGAAAAGCGGCATAGGGGATAAAGTTTATCTGTCATTGAAGAGAACTCCCTCAGTCACGGCTTGCGCCGTGCCAGCTCCCTCATGGAGGGAGCCTCTGGCGAGAAGGAAAACTTTATCGCCATGACAAAGGCCCCATCTCAGAGGGGGCTGTCGAGCGAATGCGAGACTGGGGGAGTTTCTACGGCATCTGAATCAGCTTCTTGTGACGCGGTGCACTGTGGGCAGCGTGTCCTACGATAAAAATAACAAGTCCCGTGCCACAGACGGGGCAGAATGGACAAAGGTATGAACTTCTTTTACATCCTGAGCGGTCCTCTCGGCTATGTCATGGAGTGGATCTACAAGCTGCTCCCGAGCTACGGCTGGGACATCATCATCTTCACGCTGCTCATCAACATCGTCAAGATCCCTCTGCAGCTGAGCCAGCAGAAGAGCATGGCTAAAATGTCGGCCTTCCAGCCCATGATGATGGAGATCCAGACCAAGTACAAGGACAAGCCCGAAAAGCAGCAGGAAGAAATGCTCAAGCTGCAGCAGGACTACGGCTATAGCCCCACCGCAGGCTGCGTGCCCATGCTGTTGAACTTCCTTGTCATGTTCGGCGTTATCGGTGTCGTGTACAATCCGCTGGAGCGCATCTTCCACATCAGCGCTGCGGCTCTGACCGCCGCCGGTGAGGCCCTGACCGCCTCCGGCGTCGCCTTTACCGCCATCACCCGCGATACCAACATCATCGCACAGGTGGTTGCTGGCAACGGCGGTGTGCTGGGCTGCTTCAGCGCCGAGCAGATCGCTACCATTACCGAGTTCAGCCAGCACATGAACTTCCTCGGCATCGACCTGACCCGCATCCCCAAACTGGGCCTTTCTCTGGACATCGTGTTGCCGCTGCTGTCGGTCATCACCATGCTCCTGTCCACCCATATCAGCATGAAGGCCAGCGGCCAGCAGATGCAGGGCAGCATGAAGCTGACCATGTATATGATGCCGCTGATGTACCTGTTCTTCTGCTTCACCTATCCTCTGGCATTCTCTCTGTACTACGTCATTTCCAACATCGTGATGACCGTGCAGACTCAGGTCATGCGCAAGGTGTACGACCCCGATAAGATGCGCAAGGAGATCGAAGCGCAGATCGCAGAAAAGAAAAAGCAGGAAAAACGCGGTGTGAAGAACACTACCGTCAAGGTCACCGATCCCAAGACCGGCAAGACCACGGAAAAGAACCTTTCTGCCAGCGAGATGAACAAGCGCCGTCTGGAGTATGCCCGCCAGCTGGACGAGGAGCGCTACAAGGACGAGCGTACCGTGCCGCTGAGCGAGCTGAACAAGCAGGATAAAGAATAAGAGGAGGATGAACGGTTATGATCCGTAAGCAGGAAGCGACCGGCAAAACGGTCGATGAAGCCCGCGCAAAAGCCTGCGCTCTGCTGGGCGTGCAGGCCGATGATCTGAATGTCAGCTGCGAAGTGCTGGAAATGCCCCAGAAGACTGGTTTTCTGGGCCTGAAGCTCACCCCCGCTAAGGTGTGCGTGAGCGTGGAGGAGCCGGACGCTCCGGCTGCAGCACCCGCTGAGCCTGTTGTTGAGAAAAAGACTCCCGTGCAGGAGGCTGTCAAGGCCGCTCCCGTGGCAGAGGAGCCTGCTGCTGCGGCAGCACAGCCGGAAGCAAAGGCCGAAGAGCCTGCTGCCCCTGCTGCAGAAGCTGCTGCAGAGCAGCCCGCTGCCGAGGAAGAGGAGCCGGAAGTCCCCATCGTGATCGAAGAAAACGCTAAGATCAAGGCTGCTGTGGACTACCTGCGTGAGGTCATTGCCCTGATGGGCGTGGAGAATGTCACCTTCAGCGCTGTGCAGAAGGGCGAAGCTACCATCATCCGTCTGGACGGTGAAAAGCTGGGTGCCCTCATCGGCCGCCGCGGCGAGACAATGGAGAGCCTTTCCTATCTGGCAAGCCTTGTGGCAAACCGTCTGGAGGGCGATTACATCAAGCTGGGTCTGGATGTGGCCGGCTACCGCGATAAGCGCGAGAGCGACCTGACCGCACTGGCACAGCGCATTGGTGCCAAGGTGCGCAAGACCGGCCGCAGCTTTGCCATGGAACCCATGAACCCCTACGAGCGCCGCATCATCCACTCTGCCATCAGCAAGATGGAGGGCGTGCGCAGCGAGAGCAAGGGCGAAGGCCGTGACCGCCGTGTGGTCATCTACTCCACCGCACCCGATGCACAGACCGAGAACACCTATGGCGAGCGCCGTCCCCGCGGCGGACGCGGCAATGGCCGTCGTCCCGGCGGCAGCCGCAATGGCGGCTATCGCGGCGGGAACCGTTCTGAGCATGGCGACCACAATGGAAACCGTGGCGGTTACCGTGGCAGCCGCAATGGTGCACCCCGCGGCCCGCGGCCTTCCGGCGTGCCGGAGCGCACCTATGCACCCCGTGATGCAGAGAATGCAGCACCGGTAGCACCCAAGCGCACCGAGCGGGTGGACGATTTTGCCGATTTCAGCTTTGGCAAGATCGAGCTGTAATACGGAATTACTTTTGAAATCAGGGTCTCCGGAAAATCTGCGGATTTTCCGGAGACCTTTTTTCACGCAAAAAGGATTTTACCAAAATCTAACGCCAAGCTGGTTTCGGGTCGGGCAGCTGTTGCGGTATACTGAGCATAAAAAAGTCATTCTTCTCAAAATTTGGAGAAACTGCCTGTTTTTTGCCGAAATCTTTCTCTCAAATGGCAATTGTAAAACAATTGGTCAAGGATTTATACTGTAGTCAAGAGCGTTCTGTTCGTGAAGAACAGACAGAATGATGAAAAGAGAGGTATTCAACTATGGCTCAGAACAAGATCTCCCGCCGCAGCTTCCTGCGTGGTGCAGGGGCATCCGCAACCATCGCAGCCGCCAGCTGCATGGCACCCTCTGCAGCCGCCTGTGACATCAAGTCCCTGTGGAGCATGGATCTGCAGATCCTTGCCACCAGCGATACCCACGGCAAATTCGATCCATGGGACTACGCCGCCAACAAGGCAGATGCTTCCGGCAGTGTGGCCCAGCAGGCGACCGCCATCAAGCAGTGCCGCACCCGGAACACGCTGGTGGTGGATGCAGGCGATACCATTCAGGCCAACTCCGCAGAGCTGTTCCTGAACGATGACCTGCATCCCATGATCGCTGCCATGAATGCCATCGGCTATGATATCTGGACCACCGGCAACCATGAGTACAACTACGGCATGGATGTGCTGAAAAAGGTCATGGGACAGCAGAAGGCCAAGGTGCTCACCGGCAACGTTTACGCACCGGACGGCACCCCGCTGGCCGACGGCTACACCATCATCAAGAAGGGCACTGTCAAGATCGGTGTCATTGGCATGGTCACCCCCAACATCATCCGCTGGGATGCCAAGAATCTGGAGGGCTGGAAGGTCACCAACCCTGTGGACGAGAGCCGCAAGATTATTGATAAGATCAAGGATCAGGTGGACGTTCTGATCGGCGTCATGCACATGGATACCGAGAACGAGTACGGTGTGTACGGCTCCGGCGTTACCGATCTGGCCAATGCCTGCCCGGAGTTTGATGTGATCGTGGGCGGCCACGGCCACAGGAGCATCCCCAACATGATGATCAACAACGTGCTGGTGGTGGAGAACAAGAACGCCGGTGCCACCCTGTCCGAGATCCACGTCTATCTGGAGCGCCAGCTGGACGGTAAGTGGAAGGTCGTGAACCGCACCTCTGAAAACCTGCAGATCAAGGAGTACGAGCCCGATCCGGAGCTGACCGCTCTGCTGGCTCCCTACGACACCCGCGCCAAGGAAGACGCTGTTACCCCCATTGGCGAGCTGAAGGGCGGCGATCTGGCCCCCGAAAACGAGATCGACTGCCTGCCGCAGGCCATGGTGCAGGATACCGCGCTGCTGGACTTCATCAACGAAGTGCAGATGTACTACACCGGTGCGCAGGTCTCTGCTACCGCCCTGACCTCCATGACCTCCCAGATGCGCGCGGGCACCATCCGCAAGTGCGATATGGCCAGCATCTACACCTATCAGAACACCCTGTACAAGCTGCAGATGACCGGCGAGCAGCTGCGCCGCTTCATGGAGTGGTCTGCTGCCTTCTTCAAGACATGGAAGCCGGATGAAGTGACCATCGCCTTTGACCCCTCGGTGCGCTACTACCTGTACGATGCTTTTGAGGGTGTCAGCTACGAGCTGGACGTCTCCAAGGAGCCGGGCCACCGCATCAAGAACCTCAAGTGGCCGAACGGCAAGGCCGTGAAGGATACCGACACCTTTGTTGTGGCAGTGAACAACTACCGTGCCACCACCCAGCTGCTGACGGCTGCGGACATCTTCCTGCCGGGCGAAGAGCTGCCCAAGCTGCTGGAGATCGATGTGCGCGGCGACGTGGGCGGCATCCGCGAGCTGCTGGGCGAGTACATCCGCACCGTGAAGGGCGGCACCATTGAGCCGCACGTGAACAACAACTGGAAGATCGTGGGCAACAACTGGAAGGCTGCCGATCACCAGAAGGCTGTGCAGCTGCTGCGCGAGGGCAAGCTGGCCCTGAATGAGAATGCCGATGCACGCACGCTGCCTGGCAAGGCCATCACCACGGCGGATATCGCCAAGTTCTAAAAAACAGTTTCCTGTAAAAAGGGGCTTTCCGTGTTGGGACGGAAAGCCCCTTTTTTGTGTGAGAAACGGGCGGATTTTCAACCGTTTCCCGGGAATTGGTTGAAAAAACAGTACCATTCCGCAGCATTTCGTGGTACAATGAAACTGTATTGGTCTCGCTGCTGTGGGCAGATGGGAGCAAGCGGCCAGACCGGGCGCGGAAAGGAAGCCAGAAAAAACCATGCAGGAAACGACCATTGCAGCCATTGCAACAGCGCCGGGCGCAGGCGGCATTGCCGTCGTGCGGCTCTCCGGTGCGGAGAGCTATTCCATAGCAGCCCGGGTGTTCCGCCCGGCCAACGCCGCAAAAAAGGTGGAGGATGCCAAAGGCTACACCGCCATGTACGGCACATTCCGGGAAGGGGACGAAGCCTTTGATGAGGGGGTGGCCCTGTTTTTCCGCGCGCCCCACAGCTATACCGGCGAGGACGTGGTGGAGCTTTCCTGCCATGGCGGCAGCGCCGTGGCCCGCCGTCTGGTGGAAGCCTGTCTTGCTGCCGGTGCGCAGCCTGCCGCGCCCGGCGAGTACACCCGCCGCGCGTTCCTGAACGGCAAGCTGGGTCTGACGCAGGCCGAAGCGGTGATGGATCTGATCTCGGCGGATGGCCGTCAGGGTGCCGCGCTGGCCAATGCCGCGCTGGGCGGTGCGCTGGCAAAGAAGATCAGTGCCCAAAAGGAAGCGCTTACCGCCATTCAGGCTCACCTTGCCGCATGGGTGGATTTTCCCGAAGAGGATGTGCCGGAGCTGGACGGTGACCATCTGCACCGCGTACTGAGTGGGGTAAAGGCAGAGCTGGACGAGTTGATCCATAATTATCAGGCGGATACCGTCCTGCGCGAAGGTGTGGACTGCGCCATTGTGGGCAGACCAAATGCGGGCAAATCCACACTGCTCAACCTGCTGGCCGGGTTCGACAGGGCCATCGTCACGCCGGTGGCTGGCACCACCCGTGACGTGGTGGAGCAGGCGGTACAGCTGGGGGATATCCAGCTGAATCTGTTCGATACCGCCGGTCTGCGCGAGACCGAAGATGCCATTGAAGCCGAGGGCATCCGCCGCAGTTGGAAAAAGCTGGAGGAGGCAGGCCTGATCCTGGCTGTGTTCGATGGCTCTGAGCCGCCCACGCGGGAAGATCTGGAGCTTGCACAGCGTTGCACAGGCCGTCCAGCCATTGCGCTTATCAACAAAGAGGATAAACCGACGCAATTTGATGCAGAGTTGATAGCACCCTGCTTTGCCATGGTGCTGCCGGTGTGCTGTCAGGAGGAGGAGAGCCGCAAGGTGATCTCCGCTGCGGTGGCCCGCCTGCTGGGTACCAGCCAGATCGACCCCCATGCCGCCAGTCTGTCCGGCCAGCGTCAGCTTTCCGCCGCACTGCGTGCGCGGGATGCCGTGGCCGGTGCATTGGATGCTGCCGCAGGCGGCTTTGGGCTGGATGCCGTTTCCGTCTGTGTGGACGACGCACTGGCCGCCCTGTGCGACCTGACCGGTGAGAACGCCTCGGAAGCTGTGATCGAACAGGTGTTTGAACGTTTCTGCGTGGGAAAGTGACGAAGAGCTTCCCGCGCGAAGCGTGGTCGCGTGTTTAAAGTTTGATGCCTTTTGCAAAATGCATCGCCGCCGGGGATGTTCTCTTTTGCGTGCCAAAAGAGAACCAGAAAAGCACCCGCTACTTTCGAGGCGCGGGAGGCACGAATTAAGGGCTACTCGCCCTTAATAATCCCAAAGGAGATGGGCTCCATACAAAAAATCCAAGTCGCTCCGCTAGAGGATTTTTTGTGTTACGCCGATTTGTAGTCGCTTGCGCGACGAGCCATACGGACAAGTTTATGCGTTATCTGCTGCGCGACAGCTGCAGGCTGACAGCAGCAATATGCCGTTTCCCGTTATGGCCCCTCCCGTGAAAAGGCAAATCTGGAAAATCCGCAGATTTTCCAGATTTGCGAAATTAAAAATAATTTTTCCGCTGAATATGCCCAGAGTGAAACGGAGGGCATTTTAAATCATTTGTTAGAGGAAACCCGAAAGTATATGAACCACTTAGGAGATTATGACGTTATCGTCATCGGTGCCGGTCATGCCGGCATCGAGGCAGCTCACGCCGCCGCAACGCTGGGCGCGAGAACGGCCGTGTTTACCATGAGTCTGGATGCCATTGGCAACATGCCCTGCAACCCCAGCATTGGCGGAACGGCAAAAGGTACGCTGGTACGTGAATTGGATGCGCTTGGCGGCGTGATGGGCCTTGCTGCGGATGCCACCTATCTGCAGAGCCGGATGCTCAACAAGGGCAAAGGCCCGGCGGTGCACGCCCTGCGTGTGCAGACCGACCGCAAGCGTTACCATGAATATATGAAGCATGCATTGGAACTCACGCCCGGCCTTGCTATCCATCAGGCTGAGGTTGTGAGCATCGAGACCGAGAACGGCCGTGTGAAGGGCGTTGTGACCCAGCTGAACGGGGAATACAGCGCCAAATGCGTGGTCATTGCCACCGGCACGAACCTTGGCGGCAAAATTTTTGTGGGCGATGCGTGGTACGCCTCCGGCCCGGACGGGATGCACGCCGCTAACGCCCTGACCGACAGCCTGAAGGCTGCCGGGCTGCCGCTGCGCCGGTTCAAGACCGGCACCCCTGCCCGGGTGCACCGCCGCAGCATCGATTTTTCCAAGCTGGAATGCCAGCCCGGCGACCCGGACAGTGAGCTGCAGCCCTTCAGCTTCCTGACCGACGCCCCCATGCACAACAAGGTGGAGTGCTGGATCGCCTATACCAACCCCGAGACCCACAGGATCATTCTGGATAACATCCAGCGCAGCCCGCTCTACGGCGGCATGATCGAGGGCGTTGGCCCGCGCTACTGCCCCTCCATCGAGGACAAGGTGGTGCGCTTTGCGGGCAAGGACCGCCACCCCATTTTTGTGGAGCCCTGCGGGGAGAACACCGAGGAGATGTATCTGCAGGGAGCCTCCAGCAGCCTGCCGGAGGATGTGCAGAATGCCTTCTACCGCAGCATCAAAGGGTTTGAGAACATCGAGATCATGCGCCCGGCCTACGCCATCGAGTACGACTGCGTGGACCCCACCAGTCTGGAAGCCACGCTGGAAAGCAAGGTGGTGCGGGGCCTGTACGGTGCGGGTCAGTTCAACGGCACCTCCGGCTACGAGGAAGCCGCCGCCCAGGGCCTGCTGGCCGGACTGAACGCTGCCCGCAATGCGCTGGGCAAAGAGCAGCTCATTCTGCCGCGCCACACCAGCTATCTGGGCACACTGGTGGATGATCTGGTCACCAAAGGGGTCATGGACCCCTACCGCATGATGACCAGCCGCAGCGAGTACCGCCTGACCCTGCGTCAGGACAACGCTGACCAGCGGCTGACCCCCATTGGCAGGGAATACGGCCTTGTGCAGGATGACCGCTGGGCCAAGTACCAGCACACCCAGAGCATTCTGGAAGCGGAGCGCCGCCGCCTGCACGAGACACATCTGCGCACCGCCGACCTGCGCACCGCCATGGAAGCGGCCGGTCTTGCCCCTGCTGCCGAGGGCGGCATTGCGGAAGAGCTGCTGCGCCGCCCGGAGATCAGCTATCCGCTGCTGGCGGGTATGATCGGCTGGGGCGAGGAGATCACCCCCATGCTGGCCGAACGGCTGGAGACCGAGATCAAGTATGCGGGCTACATTGCCCGGCAGGACCGGATGATCCGGGACGTGGCCCGGCACGAAAAGACCCTGATCCCAGATGATTTTGAATATTCCGACCTGACCGGCCTGACACTGGAAGCCCGCGAAAAGCTGGCCCGCATCCGGCCGAAGAACCTCGGTCAGGCGGGGCGCATCCCGGGCGTATCGCCCTCCGATGTGGCGCAGCTGAGCATTGCACTGGCAGCGAGAGGAAAATAAAATGGAAGAACTGAAGCTTTACGAGGGCCGTCCTGCCGACTGCACCGGGCGGCTGGAAAAAGAGATCCGCACCTATGACCTGCTGGACAAGCTGGGCATCCAATTCTGGCGCACCGACCACGGCTGGATGAAGGCCGACACCATGGAGGACTGCCATGTGATCGATGCCTGCCTGAATGCCACCGTGTGCAAGAACCTGTTCCTGTGCAACCGGCAGAAGACGAACTTCTATCTGCTCATGATGCCCGGGGACAAGCCCTTCAAAACCAAAGAGCTTTCCCATCAGCTGGGCATTGCCCGCCTGAGCTTTGCCTCGCCCGAGGATATGGAGCAGTATCTGGACTGCACGCCCGGCTCCTCCTCCATTATGGGCCTTGCCAATGATGCTGAAAATAAGGTGCAGCTGCTGATGGATGAGGACATAAAGGCAGGGGAGTACCTCGGCTGCCACCCCTGCATCAACACCTCCTCGCTCAAGCTGCGAACGGCAGATGTGCTGGAAACTTTCCTGCCTGCCGTGCACCACGAGCCGATTTTCGTCCAGCTGACCGGTGAATGAAAGAAAGGACAACACCCATGATCGACAAACAGCGTCTGGAAGCAAAATGTTCCACATGGAACATCACTCTCACCGGCACCCAGCTGGACCAGCTGGATGCCTTTGCCGAAATTCTGGTGGACTACAACCAGAAGGTCAACCTGACCGCTATCACCGACCCCGAGGGGATCGAGGATAAGCACTTCCTCGACAGCCTGCTGTTTGCCAGCCAGCCGGAAGTGGCGGGCCGCATGGTGGATGTGGGCGCAGGCGCAGGCTTCCCGGGCATCGTGACCAAAATCTACAAGCCGGAACTGCAGCTGACCCTGATGGAGCCCACCGGCAAGCGGGTGGAGTTTTTGAAGTACGCCTGCGCCCAGCTGGGCCTTGTCGGCGTGGAGTTTGCCAAGGAACGCGCCGAGGAAGCCGCCCGCAAGGCGTGGCGTGAACAGTTTGATCTGGCCTCGGCCCGTGCAGTGGCCGCGCTGCCCATGCTGGCCGAATACTGTCTGCCGCTGGTAAAGGTAGGGGGAAACTTCCTTGCCATGAAGGGCTCTTCCGGTGAGGAAGAACTGGCCGCGGCGCGCGGTGCCATCAAAAAGCTGGGCGGCGAGTACAAAGAGACCCGCACTTTGCACCTTCCGGGCGGCGACACCCGCACCCTGATCCTGTGCAAAAAGATTTCGCAGACTCCGACAGCCTACCCCAGAAACGGCGGAAAAATTGCGAAAAGCCCGTTGAAATAACGAAATATCAATAGAATTTTGTAAAACCCTGCCGAACGAAACTTCTGGCAGGGTTTTTATTTGTGTGATACACTGTGCCTGAAGCCTGAGTTTTCCACGCTTTCCCGGGAAAATGTGAAAAACAAAACCCATCCACCACGCGAAAGGAGCCGTGTATCCATGTTTGAACGCAAAAAGCAGGCGGGCAAGATTTATTTCCTGCCCATCGATCAGATCAGGCCGTCGCCGTTTCAGGCACGGCGGGAGTTCAGCGAGCAGGAGCTGGCTGCGCTGGCCCAGAGCATCCGAGAAAATGGTCTGCTGCAGCCCATCTCGGTGCGAAAAGTGTCGGATGGCGGCTACGAGCTGGTAGCTGGGGAGCGGCGGCTCCGTGCCTGCCGCCTTGCTAAAATGAACACCATCCCTGCCATCCTCTGTGATTACGACGATGAGCGCACCGCCGCGCTGGGCCTGCTGGAAAACATCCAGCGGGCCGACCTGAACCCCTTTGAACAGGCGCAGGGCATGAAGGATGTGATGGTGCTGTGGGACTGCACCCAGGCCGAAGCCGCCAAGCGACTGGGCATGGCGCAGCCCACCCTTGCCAACAAGCTGCGGCTTTTGCAGCTGAACGCCGACCAGCGGCAGTTCGTGCTGGACAACAGCCTCACCGAGCGCCATGCCCGGGCGGTGCTGCGTCTGCCGGAGAACCGCCGCAGTGAAGCCTTGATCAACATTGCCAAGCGCCGCATGAACGCCCGGCAGACCGACCTCTACATTGAACAGCTGCTCAACACCCCTGCAAAAGGCAGGCACCGTGTTTCCATGGTCAAGGACGTGCGCATTTTTGTGAACACCATCGACCATGCCATCCGCTTGATGACCGACAACGGCGTGCCCGCTACCTCCCATCGGGAAGAGAAGGACGGGTATATCGAGTATACGGTGCGCATTCCCACCGCAGCCGCCGAACGGTAAAATTGTTCCATGTGGAACAGGAAACTCCCGTGCAGAGCGTAGTCGCGTGTTTAAAGTTTCATGCCTTTTGCTGAAGCATTGCCGCCGTGTACGTTCTCTTTTGCGTGCCAAAAGAGAACCAGAAAGGACGGCGGTGCCCGCAGGGCATGAAAGCCCCAGTGGGGCTTTTAAGCCGCAGACCGGTTTGCGCAGCAAATGCCGCGTGTTCAGCGCGGCAAGGTCTCTGCTACTTTCGAGGCGCGGGAGGCGGCGGGTTGCGGCTCCCTGCGTCTGCTTTGTGCCTTGCGCGGAACTCGCATCCTGCAGGCCGCTGCCCCAACAGCTCCTCCCTGTTTCGGCCGCTGGCCGCGGTCGTCGCCGTTGCAAACTAGGGGCTGCACGCCCCTAGTAACCCCAAAGAAGATGGGCTCCATACAAAAAATCCAAGTCGCTTCGCTAAAGGATTTTTTGTGTTGCGCCGATTTCAAGACCCCTCAGTCGCTGCGCGACAGCTCCCCCAAGTGGGAGCAAGCGCACCCGCAAGCTTTGTGGTCTGCCCAGAAACTTTGCCGTCATGCCAAGGAATCTCCCTTTGGGAGAGCTGGCAAGCCCGATAGGACTTGACTGAGAGGGCTAGCCAGTTTCCCGGCGCGCATTCAAAATCGTTTGTTTTGTCTCCCGAAACCGTGCAGTTTTTGATTTTTCCACCTCTAAAAGTTAAAAATCCAGCGGAAAAACGCTTCAGATGGTTCAAAAACCGATTTGGATGTGCTATACTAGGTGTTAAGGTGCCTGTATGGACGGGAAACCGGCGGGCATGACTGCGAATGTTCCACATGGAACAATTAAATTTTCCCGGAAGGAAGAATTGTGCGTGGCAAAAATTGTAGCAATTGCGAACCAGAAGGGCGGCGTTGGCAAAACCACCACCGCCGTCAACCTGTCGTCCTGCGTTGCGGCGCTGGGCAAGCGGGTGCTCATCGTAGACCTTGATCCGCAGGGCAATACCACCACCGGCTACGGCATCCCGAAGCGCAGCGTGGAAAAGGGAACCTACGAGATCCTGATCGGTGAAGCACGAGCATCCGAGGCCATCCGTAAGACCGAGTACCGCACCGATGTCATCGGCTCCAACACCCGTCTGGCCGGTGCCAGTCTGGAAATGATCGACCTGCCCGCTCGTGAGAGCCGCCTGCGCAAGGCGCTGGCTGAGGTGCAGAAGGACTATGACTTCATCTTTATCGATTGTCCGCCCAGTCTGGACCTGCTCACCCTGAACGGTCTGAGTGCCTGCGACAGCGTTCTCATTCCGGTGCAGTGCGAGTATTACGCGCTGGAGGGTCTTTCGGAGCTGATCAGCACCTTAAAGACCATTCGCAAAAAGTACAATCCGTATCTGGATATCGAGGGCGTGGTGTTCACCATGTTCTCGCTGCGGTATAACCTGACCGTGCAGGTGGTGGAGCAGGTGCAGAAGTATTTCGGCTCCAAGGTGTACAAGACCACCATCCCGCGCTCCATCCGCATTTCGGAGGCGCCCAGCTACGGCCAGCCCATCAATTTCTATGAACCCAAGGGCAAGGGCAGCGAAGCGTACATGGATCTGGCAATCGAATTTGTTAAGAACAACCGCCCGCACGAGCCCAAAAAGGCCCGCCGCAAAAGTGCACCCGTCGCAGAGCAGACGAAAAATGCTCTGGAAGATTAAACCTCAGGGGGAACATGAATGGCAAGAGGAAAAGGAGGACTTGGCCGCGGGCTGGACAGTCTGTTTGAAGATGCCGCCCCGGTTTTTGAGTCCGGTGCAAAGGTAGACACCTTGCCCCTGCGTGAGATCGAACCGGACCCGGAACAGCCGCGCAAGACCTTTGACGAACAGGCGCTGGGTGAGCTGGCGGCCAGCATTGCAGAGCATGGTCTGCTGCAGCCCATCGCGGTGCGTCCGCGCCCGCGCGGCGGCTACAGCATCGTGGCGGGTGAGCGCCGCTGGCGTGCCTGCCGCATGGCAGGGCTGAACGATGTGCCGGTGGTCATTAAGGAAGTCAGCGACGAGCAGGCCATGGAGCTGGCTCTGGTGGAAAATCTGCAGCGCGAGGATCTGGACCCGGTGGAAGAAGCAACCGGCATCCGGGAGCTGATGACCCGCTGCGGCCTGACGCAGGAGCAGGCGGCACAGAAGTTGGGCAAGAGCCGCAGCGCACTGGCCAACAGCCTGCGCCTGCTGAACCTGCCGGAAAACGTGCTGGAACTGCTGAAAAGCGGCTTTATCAATATCGGCCACGCAAAGGTGATCCTGAGCCTGCCCACGCCGGAGCTGCAGGAGCAGGCGGCGCAGATCATCGCAGACAACCAGCTGAACGTGCGTCAGGCCGAGGCGCTGTGCAAAAAGCTGGCAAAGCCCGCAAAGGAGCCCAGAGAACCCAAGCCGCAGGGCACTCTGCCGGTGGAGGTGGAAGAAAGCCTCAAGCAGGTGCTGGGCAGCGAGGTGAACGTGGCCTACCACGACGGCAAGGGCAGGCTGACCGTGCATTTCTATTCAGACGAGCAGCTGCGGGCCTTTGCCAACCTGCTGGGACAGTACCAGAACGAAGAATAAAGCGATCCAAGGCGGGCGACCGTCTTTGAACGGCACAGGGGAGGGGATCTTCTGTGCGAACCGAAATAGAGCAAGGAGAGTCAATCATGCTTGATATCAAATTTGTCCGTGAAAACCCGGACGCTGTCAAGGAAAACATCAAGAAGAAGTTTCAGGATGCAAAGCTCCCGCTGGTGGACGAGGTCATCGAGAAGGATGCCAAGTACCGCGCATGCCTGAAGGAAGTGGAAGCCCTCAAGGCTGCCCGCAACAAGCTGAGCAAGGCCAACGGCCCCCTGTTCGGCCAGCTGAAGAAGTGCACCGATGAGGCACAGAAGGCCGAGCTGCAGGCTCAGATCGATGCCAACAATGCCGCCGTCAAGGCCGATGCCGACAAGATGGCTGAGCTGGAAAAGGAAGAAGAGACCCTGTCCGCACGCATTCAGGAGATCATGTACACCATTCCGCAGATGATCGATCCCAGCGTGCCCATCGGCCCGGATGATACCTACAACGTGGAAGCACAGCGCTTTGGTGAGCCTGTGGTGCCCGATTTCCCCATTCCGTACCACACCGAGATCATGGAGAGCTTCGACGGCATCGATATGGACGCTGCAGGCCGCGTGGCCGGCAACGGTTTCTACTATCTGCTGGGCAACATTGCCCGCCTGCACGAGGCTGTGCTGGCCTATGCCCGCGACTTTATGATCAACAAGGGCTTCACCTATGTGATCCCTCCCTTCATGATGCACGGCAACGTGGTGCAGGGTGTCATGTCCTTCCCGGAAATGGATGCCATGATGTATAAGATCGAGGGTGAGGATCTGTACCTGATCGGTACCAGCGAGCACACCATGATTGGCCGCTTCATCGACCAGACTCTGGACGAGGCCACTCTGCCCCTGACCCTGACCTCCTACAGCCCCTGCTTCCGCAAGGAAAAGGGCGCTCACGGCATCGAGGAGCGCGGCATTTACCGCATCCATCAGTTCGAGAAGCAGGAAATGATCGTGGTCTGCCGCCCCGACGAGAGCGCTGACTGGTACGAGAAGCTGTGGAAGAACTCTGTGGAGCTGTTCCGCAGCATGGAGATCCCGGTGCGTCAGCTGAACTGCTGCTCCGGCGACCTGGCCGATCTGAAGGTGAAGAGCTGCGATATCGAAGCTTGGAGCCCCCGCCAGCAGAAGTACTTCGAGGTCTGCTCCTGCTCCAACCTGGGCGATGCACAGGCACGCCGCCTGCACATCCGCGTGAAGGGCAAGGACGGCAAGACCTATCTGGCCCACACCCTGAACAACACCTGCGTGGCACCTCCGCGTATGCTGATCGCCTTCCTGGAGAACCATCTGCAGGCCGACGGCACCGTGACCATTCCCGAAGTGCTGCAGCCGTATATGGGCGGCCTGAAGGTCATGGTTCCCACCCACAAGAAGGGCTGAAGAATTGACCGGCTTTTCCACAAGGCTCGGATAAATGGTTGAAAAATCCCGCTTTCTATTCAATGGAAAGCGGGATTTTTGCGTATCTTCGTTTGTATTTTGGATGACACGAAAAAATATGATTTTTTTAAAAATATGTGTTGACAAAAGGGGTATCTGTGGGTATAATAATAGAGCACTGTTCAAGTGCACAAACAATATGTGGCGGTATAGCTCAGTTGGCTAGAGCATTCGGTTCATACCCGAAGTGTCACCGGTTCAAATCCAGTTACCGCTACCACTTTTACAGAGTTTCGCTAAGGTTAGGGGGACGGTCGTCTGCAGTAGTGGACGATGGAAGTCGGAGGTTTTAGCGAAGCTCTGTATTTCTAAGGCCCGTTGGTCAAGCGGTTAAGACACGGCCCTTTCACGGCTGTAACATGGGTTCGATTCCCGTACGGGTCATGAATAAAATCCCTGATCTTAGGATCAGGGATTTTTTCATGCAACCCGTACGAGGAATCGAAGGAACACGGCCGCCCGCAGGCGGCAAAAAAGAGCCCAGTGGGCTCTTTTTTAGTGTTCGGGTCCCATCCTGTAGGAATGTCTAATGTGGTTGCTGCCGCTGCAATGCGCAAGGGC